>Ga0335085_10003761_pt1 | contig 25808 bp, 20 predicted proteins | sample Lox_Sample_45_FD_206712 | JGI IMG/M metagenome (GOLD analysis project Ga0335085, IMG submission 206712) | Soil microbial communities from Loxahatchee National Wildlife Refuge, Florida, United States - Lox_Sample_4.5 | ecosystem: Environmental > Terrestrial > Soil > Wetlands | place: USA...
GAGCGCATCTTCCACGGCGCCGGCGCGCTCATGTACTACGACGGCGCGAACCTGAACGCGGTCTGCGGGATCTCCCGGCCCGGCGACATGGGTTTCGACATCGTCCACATCAACCTGCACAAGACCTTCTCGCAGCCGCACGGCGGCGGCGGGCCCGGCGGGGGGCCGGTCGCTGTCCGGGAGCTCCTCGAGCCGTTCCTGCCGGTTCCCGCGGTGATCCGCCGCGACGACGGGTCGTTCGGGCTCGACTACGCGCGGCCGAGGACGATCGGGAAGGTGCGCGGCTTCACGGGCCCGTTCGGCGTCTTCGTCCGCTCCTACGCCTTCATGCGCATGTACGGGCCTCGGCTCCGCGAGATGTCCGAGGCGGCGGTGCTGAACGCGAACTACGTGCTCGCGCGGCTGAAGGACGTGTACGAGCTGCCCTTCGACCGGCTCTGCATGCACGAGTTCGTCCTCTCTGCGCGGATGCTGAAGCGCGAGTACGGGGTGACGGCGCTCGACGTCGCGAAGCGGCTGATGGATCACGGCTTCCATCCCCCGACGATCTACTTCCCCCTGATCGTGCCCGAGGCGCTGATGATCGAGCCGACCGAGACCGAGGCGAAGGAGACGCTCGATGCGTTCTGCGATGCGATGCTCGCGATCGCCCGCGAGGCCGCCGAGCGCCCGGACGTGCTCCACGAGGCGCCGCACTCGCGGCCGGTACGGCGGCTCGACGAGGTGCGCGCCGCGAAGCATCCCGTCGTGAGGTACGGCTTCGAGGAGCACCCTGCGGGTGAGCCGCAGGCTCCGCGGGTCGTCGCCGAAGTTCCCAAAGGGGCCTAGTGTCCGACGCGTGGTGGCGGCACGCCGTCGTCTACGAGATCTACCCCCGCTCGTACGCCGACGCGAACGGCGACGGTATCGGCGACCTCCCGGGCATCGTCTCGCGGCTGGACCACCTCGAGTGGCTCGGCGTCGACGCGATCTGGCTCGGCCCGACCTTTCCTTCGCCGAACGCCGACTGGGGCTACGATGTCGCCGACTATCTCGGCGTCCATCCCGACCTCGGGACGGCCGCCGACCTGGAGCGGCTGATCGTCGAGGCGGGCCGGCGTCACATCCGCGTCCTGCTCGACCTCGTTCCGAACCACACGAGCGACCTCCATCCCTGGTTCGGGGACGAGGCGAAGCGCGGCTGGTACGTGTGGCGCGACCCGAAGCCCGACGGGTCGCCGCCGAACAACTGGCTGGCGGTCTTCGGTGGGCCCGCCTGGACATACGTCCCGGAGCGCGGGCAGTCGTACCTGCACAACTTCCTGCCGCAGCAGCCGGATCTCGACTGGGCGAACGAGGAAGTGGGCGAGTCCTTCGACGCGATCCTCCGCTACTGGCTCGACCGGGGCGTCGCGGGCTTCCGAATCGACGTCGCGCACGGCCTCGTCAGGGATCCGCAGCTCCGCGACAACCCGCCGGCCCGGCCGACCGAGTCCGCGGTCTGGGCGCGGATCGGTCAGTGGCCGAGGCACAACTTCGGTCTCCCGGAGGCGGTCGACGTGCACCGGCGCTGGCGCCGCGTCACGGACGCGTACGACTCCGATCGGCTCCTGCTGGGCGAGACGTACGTGATGGAGCTCGAGACGCTGATGCAGTACGCCGTCCCGGACGGGCTGCACCTGTGCATGAACTTCCCCTTCCTGCACGCGAGGTTCGCAGCGGAGGCGCTCGCTGACCTCGTCGCCGAGACGGAGCGCCTCCTGCCGGCCGGGGCGACGCCGGTGTGGCACGCGTCGAGCCACGACGACCGGCGCTTCGCGACGCGCTGGTGCGAGGCCGACGAGGAGCTGACGAAGTGCGCGCTCGTCGGGTTGCTCTGCCTGCGGGGGGCGGCGATCCTCTACCAGGGAGACGAGATCGGGCTCGAGGCCGTTGACGTGCCGCCGGAGCGGCGGCGGGACGTGGCCGGCCGCGACCCGTGCCGGACGCCGATGGTGTGGCGCGACGAGGACGGCGGAGGCTTCACTGCTCCCGGTGTCGAGCCGTGGCTGCCGATCGGCCCGCGCGAGCGAAACGTCGCCGACCAGCGCAACGACCAGCACTCGATCCTCACGCTGACCCGCGACCTGATCGCGCTGCGGCGTCAGCGCGGGCTCCTGACGGGCGCCTACGAAGCGCTCGAGGCACCACCGGGGGTCTGGGCGTTCCTGCGCGATGGCGGTGCGCTCGTCGCGCTCAACCTCGGCGAGGAGCCCGCGCGGATCGACGGCGTCGAGGGCGCGATCGTCCTCTGCACCGACCGCACACGGGAGGGCGAGATCGTGAGCGGCGGCCTCGCGCTTCGGCCGCGGCAGGCCGTGGTGGCGGCCGCGGCCTAGACACGCGGCCCGGGAGTTCTGGTCGCGTATCGCCGGCCGCGGCTCGGCAACGACGCGAACCGCGCGCCCTAGCCGTACGATCCGTCTCGTGTTCCGGAAGGATGTGAAGATCGAGCTGCTGCGGCGCGCGCCGCTCTTCTCCGAGTGCTCGCGCCGCGAGCTCGGCGAGATCGCGTCGATCGCCGACGAGATGCGCTTTCCCGCCGGGCGGACGCTGATCGAGGAGGGCCGGCGCGGGCGCGAGTTCTTCGTCGTCGTCGACGGCGACGTCGAAGTGCTCCGACAGGGGACGCGAATCGCGCGCGAGCACGGCCCGTGTTTCTTCGGCGAGGCAGCGCTCCTCACGGGCAAGCCGCGGAATGCGAGCGTGTCGACGACCTCGCCGGTGCAGGCGCTCGTGATCACCGACCGCGCCTTCGACCGGCTGTTGCGCGACTCGCCCTCGATTCAGCGCAAGATCCTGGCGAGCCTGGCCGAGCGGCTCGTCGACTGAGCTCGGAGCTAGACGCGTTTGACACCTTCGACCGCGTCGGTTCTCGTCCAGCCGAGCATGATGTCGCTGGCCGCCTGGATCAGGCGTTGTCCCTCGACGACGCGCTGGCCGTGGTTGGCGAAGTCGCTCGAGCCGAGGAACGGCTCGAGCACGGAGGCCTCGGCTTCCTTGAACTGGAGGAAGAGTGGGTCGCCCGCGTCGCGGCCGACGAGGAGCATGACCCACGCCCGCGTGCCGACGCTGCCGACGCCGACCACCTTGCGAGCGGCGTGCACGTAGCGGTAGCGCTCGAGCAGATGGCGGCGGTCGCCGGCGAGGGTGCGCCGGTAGGCGCGGAGGACCACGCGCAGGAGCTCCGGGAATTGTTTGGACGCCTCGCCGAAGATCTCCTCGACCGGGGTGATCGAGGGTGAGTCGCTGATGATCCGCGGCTCGCCGTCGACGAGCTCGGTCAGCTTGGAGAATGCACGCAGGCTGTCCTTGGTGCGGGCCTTGCCGACGTTCTTCTCCGCCCGCCTGAGCTGCTTCGCGGTGCCTTCCTTGGCCGCCCCGGCCAGCAGCTGCTCGACGTCGGTCCGGGCATACCAGAGGCCGAGGTTCCCATCCCGGCGAAGCCGGCGATCGCCTCCCGGTAGGCCCGCCCGGCCGCCTGGTTGATCGCGGCGCGCTGCTTGTCCTCGAAGCCCCGGTCGCGGCTCGCGACCACGAAGCTCGTCACCAGCCGCTTCAGATCCCACTCGAATGGCCCCGGCAGGGTCTCGTCGAAGTCGTTGATGCTGAACACGAGCCGCCGGTCGGGCGCCGCGAAGGCGCCGAAGTTGGACAGATGCGCGTCCCCGCAGAGCTGCGTCCGCAGCCCGGTCCGCGGCAGACCCGCCAGATCGGAGGCCATCAGGTAGGCGGCGCCCCGGTAGAAAGCAGGTGCCCTGGGGCCGCCCGGCTGCGCAGTCACCGGGCGGCCGCGCGGGCCCGGGACCGTCTCGACGGTCGAGGCGCCGACGCCAGCTGACCGCACGCCGCATCGATCTCCCGGCCACGGGTCAGACGCACGGTCACGGGCACCCGACCCTGTTCGAGGCTCCGTCTGAACACCGCGATCGTCTCTCGTGGCGATCCTCTCAACTCGCTGCCGGTCGGGTTGTACGGGATCAGGTTGACCTTGAACGCGTCGGGCCCGAGCAGTACCGCCAGGGCCCGTGCCTGCGCCGGGGAGTCGTTGACGCCCTCGAGCAGCACGTATTCGACGAAGACGCGGCGGTTCGTCGCGGCCGCGTGGCGGCGGCACTCCGCGAGCACGGCTGTGAGCGGGTAGCGGTCGTTGACAGGCATCAGCCGCGACCGGAGCTCCTCGTCGGGTGCGTGGAGCGAGAGCGCGAGCCGGATCGGCTCGTCCACCTCGTCCACGAACCGGGTCAGCCCCGGCAGCCAGCCGACGGTGGAGATCGTCGTCCGCCGGTGCGTGACCCCGAGGTCCGGCAGCCTGCGGGCGGCGCCGAGCACGGCGTCGAGGTTGAGCATCGGCTCGCCCATCCCCATGAACACGCAGTGATCGAGGTCGGTGAGCCGGCGGAAGTGGAGGGCTTGGTCGAGGATCTCGGACGCTGTCAGGTTGCGGCCGAACGCCATCGCGCCCGTCGCACAGAACGTGCAGGTGAGCGGGCATCCGGACTGCGAGGAGAGGCAGAGCGAGCGCCGGCCGTCGCGATAGCGCATCAGCACCGCCTCGACCGGGTGCGCGTCCGCGGTGCGGAAGAGCGTCTTGACCGTCCCGTCGCGAGACTCCCGTTCGGTCTCGACGGCGAGCGTCGAGAAGGGGACCGACCGGGCGAGCTCGCCGCGGAGCGCGCGCGGGAGGTTCGTCATCGCCTCGTAGCCGGCGGCGCCCCGGGCCGCCCACTCCCACACCTGGGCGCCGCGGTAGGCGGGCTCGTCCCGTTCGCGCAGAGTCGTCTCGAGCAGGGTCAGGTCCACCCCGTCACGGTAGCGTCTCGCCGGGCGGTCCTTGCCCCGCGCGCCGCGGCCCGTCCTCCGGACGGCGAAGGCGCGGCAGCTGCGCCTCCGCCGCGGTCGCCGGGTTCCGCCCGCTAGGTTCCCGGGGCGTGATCGATCTCCGCTCCGACACCGTCACCAGGCCGACGCCCGGGATGCTCGCCGCCATGGCGGCGGCCGAGGTGGGCGACGAGCAGGAGCGCGAGGACCCGACGACGAACGAGCTGCAGCGCCGGGCCGCCGCGCTGCTCGGCCACGAGGCGGCGCTCTTCCTGCCGACGGCGACGATGGCGAACCAGGTCGCGCTCCGGACGCTCGGCCGTCCCGGCCGGAAGATCGTCGCCGAGGAGCGCACGCACGTCCTGATCTACGAGTGGGGAGGACCGGCGATCCACTCCGGGCTCGTCATGCAGGGGCTCACCGCCCTCGCCGGACGGCCGACGCCCGAGCAGATCCGGCGCCTCGAGGACTTCGGGCCCGGCAGCGTGCTCGTGCTCGAGAACACGCACCGCAGCTCCGGCAGCCGTGTCTGGCCGCTCGAGGAGTTCCGCGCGGCCGTCGCTGCGGCGCACGAGCGCGGCGCGGCGGTCCACCTCGACGGGGCCCGGCTCTTCAACGCCGCGGTTGCGGCGGGACTGCCGCCCTCGGCGTGGGCCTCGCTCGCCGACACGGCCACCGTGTGCTTCTCGAAGGGCCTCGGCTGCCCATTCGGCGCTGTTCTCGCCGGCCCGGCCGAGACGATCGAGCGCGCCTGGGAGGGGAAGTTCCTCCTCGGCGGGGCCCTGCGCCAGTCGGGCGTCGCCGCCGCGGCGATGCTGTACGCGCTCGACCACCACGTCGAGCGGCTCGCCGACGACCACGCTCGCGCGCGGCGGCTCGCGGACGGGTTGCACGGCGGGGGCGTGCCGGTCGAGCTCGAGGCGGTCGAGACGAACTTCGTCGGCATCGAGCACGGCCGGCTCGGACTGGCAGAGGAGGAGGCGGTCGCGCAGCTGCGGGCCCGCGGCGTCCTCGTCGGCCGCCTGCGTCCCGGTTTTCTTCGCGCGGCGACGCATCTCGACGTCTCGGACGCGGACGTGGAGCGGGCGCTCGAGCTGATCCCGGCCGCGCTCGGAGCCGGCGTCCGCGCCTGAGCCGCCCGCGCGCCGGCTCGAGCGCCTCGCCCGTGCCGCTACTCGTACTGCAGCGCCTGCAGCACGTTCAGCCTCGCCGCGCGCCGCGCCGGGAAGATGGCCGCGAGCACGCCCGCGAGCACGGCAGCGATCACGAAGACGACGAGCGTCCCCCAGGGGATCGTGAAAGCGGGGTAGGAGATCGCCTTGCCGACCATCCACGCGAGCACGATCCCGAGCGGGATCGCTAGCGCGGCGCCGATCAGCGCGGTGATGATGCTCTCGTAGCGGATCATCCGGCGCAGCTGGCGCCGCGTCATGCCGACCGCGCGCAGCATCCCGATCTCGCGGGTCCGCTCGAACACCGTCAGCACGAGCGTGTTCACGATCCCGAACAGGCTGACGATGATCGAGAGCGAGAGCAGGACGTAGAGGAGGTTGAGCAGCGTGTCGATGCCCTGCTCCTGGTTCGCCTTGAACTCGCTCTCGGTCTGGATCTTCGCCTCGGGGAACGGCTTCAGGGCGGCGGTCAGCTTCGCGGTGTTGGCCGGGCTGACGCCGCCCGCGATGCGGACGAAGGTGTAGACGTTCTGCGGATTCTGGTACTCGGCGTCGAAGCGCTTGGTCGAGATCGTCACGTCGCCGTACGGCGCGCCGCCCTTCGGAGGGGCGTAGATCCCGCGGAGCACGAGCTGCATCGTGTTCCCCCGCGGGGTCTCGACCTGGATCGGCGTCCCGACCTGGAGGTGGTGGCTCTTGGCGTAGTCCTTCGAGACGAAGGCGCCCGAGCGGCCGAGCTCGGCGGGCACGGCCGGCGAGCCGACGACCCAGTCGACGGTGATCACCTTGCTCACGTCCGGGGCGACGCCGGTGACGCCGATCCGGTCCCCGAAGGCGCGGCCCTCGCCGGCGCGGACGCCCGAGACGACCTGCACTCCGGGCACCTGCTGCAGCGCGCTCGCAGAAGCGGTCGAGATCGGCGAAAAGTTGTCCGTGGCCGTCAGCGCGTAGTCGGCGTTGAAGAGCGCGTTGACGGAGCTCTCGAAACGGGTCTTCAGGCCGGCCGCGAGCACCGAGACGAGGGTCACGAGCGCGAGCCCGATCATCAGCGCAGAGGCCGTCGAGGCGGTTCGTTGCGGGTTGCGCATCGCGTTGCCGCGGGCCAGCTCCCCGGCCGCGCCGCCGAGGCGGACCGCCGGGGCCCCGAGCACGCGTGCGAGCGGGGGCACCAGGGTCTTCGCGAGCATCGCCACGCCGAGGAAGACCGCCGCCGCGCCGACGCCGATTGCGAGCAGGCGCTGTGTCGTCGAGAGGCCGCCGACGAAGAGGCCGATCAGCATCAGCGCGACCGAGCCGCCGATCGTCAAGAGGGCTGCGAGCGGCCCGAAGCGCGCGAACCGCGAGGGCGGCAGCACTGCGCCCTCGCGGACGGCCGAGATCGGCGGGACGCGGGTGGCGCGGAGCGCCGGTCGCAGGGCTGCGAGCACGGTGATCAGGATCCCGACGACGAGCGAGACGACGATCGTCCTCGTCGCGAAGACCGTCCCCGCCTGCGGCAGATCGATGCCGAACGAGACGAACAGGGCATTCAGCCCCTTCGCGAGCCCGAGCCCGAGAAAGAGCCCGACGAGCGAGGCGAGCGCGCCGATCACGAGGGCCTCGAGCAGCACGGAGCCGAGCACCTGGCGGCGGGTCGCGCCAAGCGTCCGCAGCGTCGCGAGCTCGCGCGTCCGCTGCGCGATCGTGATCCCGAGCGTGTTCGCGATCACGAAGATGCCGACAAAGAGCGCGACGCCGGCGAAGGCGAGCAGGAAGTCCTGGATGATGCTGAGAAAGCCGTTCGTGTCCTTCGTCGCCTGCTTCGCCTGCCCCTGGCCGGTGCGCACCTGCGCGGTCGGCGGCAGCAGCGGCTTCACCTCCTGCACGATCTGCTCCGGGCTGACGCCCGGCTTCGCCGCGATCGAGATCGAGTCGAGGCGGCCCTGCTTGTGGAAGATCCGCTGCGCAGTTGGGAAGTCGAAGATCGCCATCGTCGCGCCGCCGAGCGAGGACACCCCGCCGATCTCCACGATGCCCGCGATTCGGTACCGGTGCACGGCCCCGCGCGTTACGACGCCGATCGTGTCTCCGACCGAGTAGTGCTTCTTGCTCGCCGTGTGCGCGTCGATCGCGACCTGGGTCGGCCCTTCGGGCCACGTGCCGGACACGAGCTCGAGCGGGTTGAAGTGCTGGTTGCCGTGCGGGTGGACGCTGAACGCGAGCGGTGGCGCGCCGTGGCCGGAGATCACCTTCCCGTCGCGGCCGACGAGGTAGGCATAGTCGGAGATGCCGCCGTCGGCCTGTGCGACGCCGGGCAGCGCGCGCACCTTCGGCAGCAGCGACTGCGGGAACGACGGCGGCAGTGCGCTCGAGTTCGAGTCGGTTCCGATCGCGCTCTTGCCGGTGATGATCGCGTCGGTGTTCTGGTAGACCTGCGTGAAGACGGTGCTGAAGGCCGACCTGATCGTGTCCGTGAGCACGTAGGTGCCGCTGATCATCGCGACCCCGAGCACGATTGCGATCGCCGTCAGCGCTGCGCGCAGCTTGCGCCCCGCGAGCCCCTTGAGCGCGACCTTCGTCACGAGTGCAGCTCGCTCATCACCTGCAGGACGGTGGCAGCGGTCGTCTCCCGGAGCTCCTTGACGATCAGGCCGTCGTCGAGGAAGAAGATCCGGTCGGCGATCGAGGCGGCGCGCGCCTCGTGGGTCACCATCACCGTCGTCTGACCGTACGAGTCCACCGACTCGCGGACGAGCTCGAGGATCTCGCCGCCCGTCTTCGAGTCCAGGTTGCCGGTCGGCTCGTCGGCGAAGAGGATCGTCGGCCGTGAGACGAGCGCGCGCGCGATCGCGACGCGCTGCTGCTGGCCGCCGGAGAGCTCGGCGGGACGGTGGCGGCGCCGCTGGTCGAGACCCATCTTCGTGAGCAGCTCGTCGAGCCACGCCTTGTCGGGCTTCTCGCCGGCGATCGAGAGCGGCAGGATGACGTTCTCCTCCGCGTCGAGCATCGGCAGCAGGTTGAAGAACTGGAAGACGAAGCCGATGTGCTCGCGCCGCAGGCGGGTCAGCTTCGAGTCGTCGAGGCGGGTGATGTCGGTGCCGGCGATCGTCACCGTGCCCGAGGTCGGCGTGTCGAGCCCGGCGAGCAGGTGCATGAGGGTCGACTTGCCGGAGCCCGACGGGCCCATGACGGCGACGAGCTCGCCCGTGCGGACGCCGATGTCGACGCCGCGGAGCGCGTCGACTGCGGTCGCGCCGTCCCCGTAGCGGCGGGTCAGGTCGCGGGCCTCGACGGCCGCGGCTGCCGGGCTCGCTGGAGCGGTTTCTTCTGTCATCGACATGCGATCTACCGTACCGGCTGCCGCGCACCGAGGGCACCCGGGATCACCCGGAACGACCCCGGACGGAACCCATGCCGTTACCGGTTGCCGGCCAGGTAGAAGCCCGCGACCGCCGCGACGTAGGCGGTGACGAGGACGACTCCTTCGGAACGCTGCGAGCGGGCGTCCCAGACGGTGCCGGCGGCGAGGAAGACGGCTCCCGCCATCGCCGCCAGCTCGATCCAGCGGAAGGTGAGCGCCAGCGGGTGCGCGAACAACAGCGAGAGCAGCATGACGACGGGGGTGACGAGCAGGGCGACCTGCGCGCTCGAGGAGATCGCGATCTCCGTCGCCAGCTTCATCTTGCCGCTGCGGGCGATCACGATCGCGCCGCCGTGCTCGGCGGCGTTGCCGACGATCGCCACGATCACGACCGCGATGAAGAACTCGCTCAGGCCGACGGCCTTCGCGAATGCGTCGAGCGAGTGCACGAGGATCTCGCTCACGAACGCGGTCGTGACGGTTCCGATCCCGAGCGCGACGAGCGCGACCGGCAGCGACCAGGTGCCCTCGGCGGCCTCGCCGCGCTCGGTCCGGCTGTGGCGCTGCAGGTTCCGGCCCACCACCGCGACGTAGAGCAGCAGCAGGGCGACGGCGACCGGGATCGAGGCGACGACGGCGGCGTGGCGCTCCGGGTCGCCCGTGTAGCCGAGCCAGGCGACAGGCGTGAAGGCGAGCACCGCCACCGCGACGAGCGCGATCTGGGTCAGGAGCGACCGGCGGTCGATCCGCGCATCGTTCGGTCCGACGATCTGGGTCACTCCGTAGACGAGCAGCAGGTTGGAGACGACGCTTCCGGCCAGTGAGCCGCGCACGACCTGCGGAAGGTCGTCGGCGACGGCGAAGAGTGCGATGATCAGCTCCGGCGCGTTCCCGAAGCTCGCGTTCAGGAAGCCCCCGATTCCCGCGCCCGTGTGCTCGGCCGCCTGCTCGGTCGACTCGCCTATCAGCCACGCGAGCGGGATGAGCGAGACTGCCGCGAGCACGAACAGGGTCACCTCACCGGCGTCCGTGAGCTGGTCGAGGGCGATCGTGAGAGGGGCCAGCGCGAGCGACGCCCAGAGGATCCTGCGTGCCACGGCCGGGCAAGCCTAGTGCCCCGTCCGGTCCCGTGGTCCAGGTTCCGGGTCGTGCTCGAGCCGGGTCAGACCGGGCCGACGAGGTCGAGGACGCGCCCGACGACTTCCCCGTGTACACGCAGATGGACGTCCCGACCGCGGTCGGCCGGCTCGAGTGAGTGACGACTTCCTTTGCGCAAGCCGAAAACTCGGCAGAAGTCAAGACTTGCGAAGCGGAAAACCGGTCACCCAGAATGCGAGCGATGGCCGACTCCACCTCTGCCCGCCAGGCGCCGACGCTCCCGCTCCGTCCGCAGGACGAGGTCGCGTGCCGTCGGTGCGATGTGCACTGCGAGAAGGTCGTGCACCCGTCCGCCTGCCTGCAGCGGTCGTGTCCCTTCGTCTACGCGTACGAGGAGCACGGGCACACGTTCATGGGCTGCCTGCAGAAGATCTTCGCGGTCGAGATCGACCTTGACATGCTGCGCGCGGCAGAGCGGCGGCGGGAGGGGTTCGGAGCGGTGCGGGCGGCGCGCGGGCCGTTGCCGATGTGCCGCGCAGACGTGCAGCCGACCTTCCGGCACCGGGCTCCCGAGCTCGGCTGCGTCAACCCGGAGTTCAACGAGCTGGCGGCGGGATCACCGACGTTCCGCGTCTTCGCGCGGATCGACGCGTCGTAACAGGCTCGGGGACGGCGCGGAGCGCGGTCACGCCGAGCAGTGGCCCGAGAGCCGCGACGGCAAAGGCCGCCCGCCACGAGCTCATGGCCACGACCACGGCGAGACCGGGCGGGGCGGCCGCCCCCAGCACGCCGAGCAGCGTCTGCTGGAGCCCGAGCGCCGCGCCGCTGCGTGCGTGTCCGGCGGTCTCCGCAGCGGCGGTGAAGGAGAGGCCGTTCCAGGCGAGCCCGAGCACGCCCGCGACGACGAGCGCCGGGACGAGCATGCCGAGCGGCGCGTCGACGAGCGCGGCGACGACCGCAGTGCCGGCGGCCAGGAGGAGCCCGATCGTGCGGATCGGCCCGATCCGCTCACGGATGCGGTCCGACCAGCGGCCTACGGCGATGCGTGCGCCGATGCCGAGGACGTTGATCCCGGCGAGGACGGCCGCTGCGGCGTGCGCGGAGAGGCCGCGGTGGTCGTGGAGGAAGAGCACGCAGTAGCCGAGGATCGCGATCTGCGCGGTGAGAAAGAGCGCCGAGCCGCCGCCGAGCAGCCACAGCGTCGGGTCGCGGGTCACCGAGGCAGCGCCTCCGCCGCTCGTCGACGGCGCGGGCCCGGGAGTGTCCCGCAGCAGCACTCCTCCGACGCCGGCGCCGCCGAGGCAGCCGCCCGCGAGCGCGAGAAAGGCGAGGCGCGTGCCGCCGGCCGAGGCGAGCCAGGGGAGCGCAGCCGCCGAGATCGCGCCGCCGATCGGCACCGCCGTCTGCCGGATGCCGAGCGCGAGGCCGCGCTCGTCGGGCGCGAACCAGCCCATCACGGCGCGGCCGCTCGCCGCGTTCACGCTCGCGCCGAACGCGCCGGCGAGTGCGAGGGTGAGCGTGAGCGTGCCGAAGCTGACCGTCTCGGCCGTTGCGGCGAGCAGGAGCGCTGCGGCTGCGAGGCCGCCCACGATCACGGCGCGCTCGCCGGTGCGGTCAGCAAGGAGGCCCCACGGGAGGAGCGTCGGCAGCATCCCGATCCCGACAGCGCCCAGCACGATGCCCGTCTGGCCGATCGAGAGCCGGTAGTCGGCGCGCAGTGCGGGTGCAAGCGCCGGCAGGCCGACCGCCACCGCGGAGAAGCTCGCCTGCGCGAGCGTCCCGGCCGCGAGCACGACGAAGCGATAACGGCCGGCCATGTCGCGAACGTACACGGCCGGTAACAGTTACCGGCCGTGTCCCGCGAGGACGTCGGGGCGACTCAACCGAGCCGCGATCGTGCCGTCCGGCCGTGCTTCGACCCGACACGTCCGGTAACAGTTACCGGACGTGTCCCGAGGGGTCAGGTCCAGCGGGCGTGCAGCTTCTTCGCCTTGCGCACCTCGTTCGCGTCCGGGCCGCGGTTCTCCGGACCGGAGACCTCGAGGACCGCGGGAAGGCCCTGCAGTCGGGGATTGCCGAGGAAGACACCGAGCTTCTCGCCGAGCAGGCCCTCGAGGATGTTCGCATGCCGGTCGCGGTTCGAGCCCAACGGCGCCGCCGCGTCGTTGACGTGCAGCGCCCGCAGGCGCTCGAGCCCGATCGACGCGTCGACCTCGTCGAGGCAGGCGTCGAGCGCCGCTGGATCGGTGACGTCCACCCCGGACACGAAGAGGTGGCACGAGTCGAGGCAGAGCCCGAGCCGGGGGTGCCGGTCGAGTCGCTCGTAGAGCGTCGCCAGCTCGGCGACAGACCGGCCGATCGTCCCGCCCGCGCCGGCCGAGTTCTCCATGAGGAGCCAGGTCTCGTCGGAGGAGAGGTCGAGCACCTGCTCCATTGCGGGGAGCACGCGCTCGAGCCCGTGCTCGAGGCCGCTGCCGAGATGCGACCCCACGTGGAAGACCACTCCGTCCGCCCCGATCGCGCACGCGACCTGCATCGTGTTGGACAGCGCCGCGATCGATTTCTCGTACACGGAGTCGTCGGGCGCGGCGAGGTTGCAGAGGTAGAGCGCGTGGCAGAGGACGCCGTCGATGCCCTCCTCGGCCCGCCGCTCGCGGAAGCGCTCGAGGCTCGCAGGGTCGTGGCTCGTCGGGCGCCACGCGCGCGGGCTCTGGGTGAAGATCTGCACCGAATCGGCGCCGATCGCGACCGCGCGGTCGATCGCCCGGTCGATGCCGCCCGATGAGGAGACGTGCGCGCCGATCTGCACGGCGTCGACGCTATCCCAACGCGCACGCGCGGCCATGCGCCTCCGACCGCAGCCACTGCTCCGCCACCGTCCGGAATTGCACCGCTCCGACCGCGAACCATGAGAGGATCGTCTCCCGGTGAGTCCCTTACGCCTGCTCGTGCCGCTGCTCGCGCTCACCGCGCTCCCGGCCGCAGCGAGCGCGAGCCGCCCCGCTGCCCGCCTGCCGGCGCTCGTGCGGCTTACGTCGACGCCCGCCCTCTACCCGGCCTACTCGCCCGCGATCCACGACTACGTCGTACGCTGCAGCGCGGGCCAGGCCGTCCGCTTCACGACGTGGGCAGCAGCCGGCACGACCGCGCTGATCGACGGAGCGCGGGACCGCACCCGCACCGTGCGCCTGGCGGTGGACGCCTCGGTCACGGTCGAGGGGCGCAGCCCCCGGGGAACGACCGATTACCACGTGCGCTGCCTGCCGGAGGACTTCCCGACCTGGACGCAGACCGGGACGCCATCGAGCAGGCGCTGGTACGTCCTCACCCCGTCACTCTCGCTCGGGACGGCGCGCTCCCACTACGTTGCGATCTTCGACGGCCAGGGAGTCCCGGTCTGGTGGTACCGGACGCGCCGCGTCCCGATCGACGCGAAGATCCTGCCCGGGCCGACACCGACCGTCGCCTTCGCCTCGTATCCGGCCTCCTCGCCCGAGTACCAGGTGCGGCGGCTCGACGGCAGCTTCGCCCGGAAGATCGTCTCGCCCGACGGGCGGATCGACGACCACGAGCTGCAGCGGCTCGGCAACGGCGACTTCGTCTACCTCGTCTACCAGCCGAGGCAGCAGGTCGACCTCACCGGCCTCGGCGGCCCCGCGGATTCGACCGTGCTCGAGGCGCACATCGAGGAGGTGACGCCGGCGGGGAAGCTCGTCTGGTCCTGGGCGAGCGACGACCACGTGAGCCTCGAGGAGTCGAGCCGCTGGTACGCGACGATCCTCGGCACCCCGATCGTCATCCCCGGCCCCGACAACGAACCCGAGACCGCGTACGACTTCTTCCACGCGAACGCGATCTCGGTCACGAAGAGCACCGTCCTGCTCTCGCTCCGGCAGACCGACGGCGTCTACGCGATCGATCGCAAGACCGGCCGCATCCTCTGGAAGCTGGGGGGCACGACGACGCCCGAGAGCCTGACGGTGGTCGGCGACCCCCACGCCGGCGCGCCGCTCGGCGGCCAGCACGATGCACGCCTGCTCCCCGACGGGACGGTCAGCGTCTTCGACGACGGCACCTTCCTGAACCGGCCGCCGCGCGTCGTCCGCTACCGGATCGACCCCGTCGCGAGGACGGCGACGCTCGTGCAACAGATCGTCGATCCGGGCGTGACGACCTCGTTCTGCTGTGGCTCGTCCCGTTTACTCGCGAACGGCGACTGGCTCGTCTCCTGGGGCGGCGACCCGGTGGTTGGCGAGTACCGGCCCGACGGGACGCCGGTGTTCCGGCTCACGTTCGGCGACGGGCTCTTCTCGTATCGCGCCGTTCCCGTGGCCCCGCGGCGGTTGACGATCGGCGAGCTTCGAGCCGGCATGGACGCGATGGCGCTCGGCTGAGGCCCTACGATGCGACGCATGCCCGTCCGTGTGCGCATCGCTCCCAGCCCGACCGGGTTCCTGCACGTCGGCACTGCCCGTACGGCGCTCTACAACTGGCTCTACGCCCGCCAGCAGGGCGGCGAGTTTCGGCTTCGGATCGAGAACACCGACACGAGCCGCGAGGTCGCGGAGGCAGTCGACCAGATCCAGGACTCGCTCCGCTGGCTCGGGCTCGACTGGGACGGCCCGCTCACCTTCCAGCTCGACCGGATCGACGACTGCCGCCGGGCCGCCGAGCAGCTGGTCGTCGAGGGGAAGGCCTACGAGGATGAGGGGGCGATCCGCTTCCGGATGCCCGACGAGGGCGTCACCGCCTGGAACGACGTCGTCCGTGGCCGGGTCGAGTTCCCGAACGCCCAGCTCGAGGACCTCGTGATCGTCCGCTCGGACGGGCGTCCGACATACAACTTCGCGTCGCCGCTCGAGGACGTCTGGGACGGGATCACCCACGTGATCCGCGGCGACGACCACGTCTCGAACACGCCCAAGCAGATCAACGTCATCCGCGCCGTCGGCGGCGAGGTGCCCGTCTACGCGCACGCGCCGATGGTCTTCGGCACCGACGGGAAGAAGCTCTCGAAGCGGCACGGCTCGGTCTCGGCCGAGGAGTTCCGCCGGGACGGCTATCTGCCCGAGACGATGGTCAACTTCCTCGCCCTGCTCGGCTGGGCGCCCGACGGCGAGACGACGATCATGGCCCGCGACGAGCTCGTCCAGCGGTTCAGGCTCGAGCGCGTCAGCTCGAGCCCGGCGCAGTTCGACTACGCGAAGCTCGACTGGATGAACGGCGTCTACCTCCGCGGGCTCCCCGTGGAAGAGCTCGCTCACCGCCTCGTGCTCTGGCTCGGCGAGCAGGGATACGAGTGGGACGCCCGGCTCGTGGCGCGCGCCGCGCCGCTCGTACGGGAGAAGATCACCAGGCTGTCGGCGTTTCCGGGCTTTGCGGGCTTCCTCTTCCACGAGGTCGAGCCCGACCCGGCCGAGCTGGCCGGCGGCGAGGAGATCCTCGCCGCCGCCGAGGAGGCGCTCGCCGGGCTCGAGCCGTTCGACGCGGCGGCGATCGAGGCGGAGCTCCGCGCGGCGGCCGAGCGTCTGGAGCTGAAGCCGCGCCAGGCGTTCCAGCCGGTGCGTGTCGCCGTGACCGGCTCCCGCGTCTCGCCGGGCCTCTTCGAGAGCATCGAGCTGCTCGGACGCGAGACGACGCTCACCCGTCTGCGCGCGGCGGCGGCCGCCGCAGCGCACGCCTAGGCAGCGGGCTCGGGCTGTAGGCTTCGCCCATGGCCGGGGGGTCGAGAGGCACGGTGCTCGTCGTCGACGACGAGGCTTCGATCCGGCTGCTCTGCCGGGTCAACCTCGAGCTCGACGGCCACAAGGTGCTGGAGGCGTCGACGGTCGCCGAAGCGCGGGCGCGGCTGGAGGAGGCTCCGATCGACGTCGTGTTGCTCGACCTCCGACTGGGGGGCGAGACGAGCCATGAGCTGATCGCCGAGTGCGCCGCCCGCTCGCCCCGCATCCCCGTCGCGGTCGTCACCGGCTCGACGGATCCCTCCTCGGCCGAGCATGCCGGAGCGGACGCCGTCCTGCCCAAGCCGTTCGCGCTCGACGAGCTGGCGGCGACCGTGGAAGCGCTCGCGGCCGAGGCCGCTGCCGCCCGGTAGGCTCGCCCCCGTGCCCGCCGAGGTGCTCCGCTCTCCCTCCGACTACGAGTCGCGCCTGCGCGACTACTACCGCGAGGGCTCCGAGGAGAGCCGGGCGGTCCGCGTCGGCGAGAAGGAGGTCTCGGACCAGGCGGTGATCGTCGCGCGCTACGCCGATCTCTTCACGGGCGAGCAGCTCGAAGCGCTACGGGGGGCGGAGGCGGCGTCGTCCGGCGAGGACAGCGAGCGGCTCGACCGGCTGTGCAAGACGTGCGAGACGGGGATCGTCGAGGCACAGCTTGCCGAGCGCGAGGACGAGCTGCAGAACGCGTTCCTCGCCGCCCGCATCGTCTTCCGCGGCGAGGAGATGCCACTCCGGAACGCGGAGGCGCTGCTCGCCGTCCTCCCCGACTACCGCCGGCGCGAGGAGCTCGGAGAGCTCGAGCGGGCGGCCTCGGCCCGCTTCAACCCGCAACGCGCCGAGCTGCTCGCGGCGCGCGAGGAGCTCGAGGCCGACACCTCGGGCGAGCCCGAACCAGTGGCACGCAACGAGGAGCGCAAGGCGATCTCGCTGCTCGAGCTGGAGCGCGCACTCGCCGCTGCGGCCGAGAACACGACCGCTGCCTGGGGCGGTCTGCGCGACCGTTGGTTCGAGCGCCTGCTTGGTCCGGAGCGCGACGACCTGCCGACGAACGCGCAGGTGCGCTGGCTGCGGCGGCTCTCGCCGCTCGAGCCCACCTATACGCGCGAGCGCTCGGTAACGGTCTGCATCGAGACGATCCGGGCGCTCGGCTTCGAGCTCGAGGCGATCCCGAACATCCGGCTCGACCTCGAGGACCGCCCGCAGAAGAGCCCGCGTGCGTGCGTGATCCCATCGGATCCGCCCGAGGTGGTGCACCTGATCACGCGCGCCCAGGGCGGCCTCTCCGACTATCAGTCGTTCCTGCACGAGGCCGGGCACGCGCTCCATTACGCCGGCTGCGACCCGCGGCTCCCGTTCACGTTCCGGGCGATCTCGCGCGACCACGCCCTGACGGAGATCTACTCCTACGTCGTCGAGGCGATCACCCGCGAGCCTGGCTGGCACGTGCTGCACTTCGGTCTTTCCGAGACGGAGGCCGCCGAGAACGCCGAAGCGACCCGCTTCCTCGACGCGCTCCTCTACCGCCGCTACGCGGCGAAGCTCCGTTACGAGCTCGGCTTCTGGTCCGCCTTCGCCGCCGAGCAGGGGAGCTCGCCGCGGAACTACTCGCAGCTGCTGACCGAGGCGACCGGGATCCGCTACGACGACCGCGGCTACCTCTCGGACATGGACGCCGGCTTCTACTCGGCCGACTACCTGCGGGCGTGGATCCGTTCCGCGCAGCTGCGGGCACACCTCGTGCGCGAGGTCGGCGGAGACTGGTGGCGGAGCGCCCGCACCGGCGAGTTCCTGCGCGAGCTGTTCGCGCAAGGCACGCGGCCGACGAGCGAGGAGGTCGCCGCGCTGATCGGTTTCGAGCCGCTCGATACGGGCCCGCTCGTCGACGAGCTCTCGGCGGTCTAGGTCGCGCGGCGTGCCGGCTGTTCCCTTAGCGCCGTACCCGACCTCTGAGCCGGAGCTCCGCTCCTACGTGCAGACGCTCGTCGAGCGACCGAACGTCTGCGCGCACATCGCCTGCCACACGTTCAGCGGCGTCCACCTGCGTCCCTACGCGGGCGAGCCGGACGAACGCTTCCCGCCGTCCGACCTTCGTCGAGATCGGCGAGCGGGGGACGGCGCTGACTGGCTACCCCGCCGTCTCGATCTTCCACGGGTTGCATCCGGCGGACGAGGAGCTCGTCGTCTTCCGCTGGGCCGACGAGCACTATCCCGGACGGGCCACGCGCGGGCACGGCCCCGCGCCGCGCTTCACCTCCCTTGAGCGTGTGCGCCGTGTGCAGCCGTTCACCCACGCGATTCACTCGCGCCGGGGGATTGCCGGAGCGGGCAGCGGCGCCTACGGTGAGTGCGCAGGGCGGTGGGCCGCAGACCGCTCCGCAGGACACGCCGGCGGGTCAGGGGAGCCGCAGCCCTCGATCCGCCGGCGCGTCGCATGCGGTTGCGGCGACTCGATCCTCAGAGTGCTAGCCGACCGGCTGCGCGAACAGCTTCAGCGTGAGCGTGCCTCCGCCCGAGAGCTGGCCGCGCGCCGAGACCGAACAGGATCGTGGCCGCGGTGTCGGCAGGCGTAGACGCCGGAGCGTCGGCGCTCGGGAGACGTACGACCCGGTTCTCGTGCGGCGACCGCCGCCGGTCTTGCAGGACATCGCCCACCTGATGCGTACATCCTGGGAGGGTTCGGGCACCGCTCTGAGCGCAAGGGCCACCGGCCTCGTCGCAGTCGCGGCGATCGACACCGTCGAATACAGGGCGTACCTCTGACCGGATGCGATCAGGTTCCACCCGGAGGTCGCTGCGGACGCCGGGGCAGCCGCCACCGCAGCGAGCGCGAGTGCCACCGTCGCTCTCCTCACATGGTCATTGTTCGCTCGACCAAGCGCCGTTCCTCTCGTCTCCGGCGCTCTCCACGCGCCGCCTCGGCGACGGGACCGGTACCAGGCGGTTCTGGGCCGCAACTGAGCGCGCACTCGAGTGGCGGCCGGGAACGAGGCCGGGTGCCGGTCCCGGTCGCCAGCGAGGGTGGGGCGTGACTGCCTCAGAACCACCCTTGTGTCCGACGACACGAAGTGGCAAGACTTGTCTCGCGGCCGAAACCATCAAGCCGCAGCACAGGCGGCGGGACCGACCAGGCGGCCCTAGTCGGCCCCGCCCCTCTCGCCGACTCCGGGGGCGAGCGCTCAGGCAGTCCTACTCGTTCGAGGGCGCACCTGGCCCGTAGTTCCGGCGCGGCGTTCTGGAAGGAGACGACCACGCGTTGGGAGGCAAGCACGCCCTCGAAGGGGCCACCTTCTCACCTCGTGAAACATCGTTGTACGGGCCAAAAGGATAGGAGCGTGGGTTGCGCGTGTCCGGAGACAGATCGGACAGATACTCTGACCGAGACGGCCGCGATCCGCACCCTTGTTCCGCGTTGCCCTCCGAGGCGACGCCCGACGTGCGCACCGGGTAGGGACGCGGTGAGCATTGCCGGTCACGGCTAGCGCCTTGGCGCGCATGGTTGACCCAAACCCGGCTATCCCATGCGGGCCGGAAAGGCGCATACGGGATTCGAACCCGTGTCTCGGGAGATCGATGTCCCGGAGCCGCTTCGCCGCAAACTCGCTGAGCTAAGGGTTGAAAGCCATCGCCGGTCGCGGCATGAGTAGTAGCCTCCTACTCGTCTCTGTCGCCGCCAGCGAGTGCCGTGAGGACGGCTCTCAGCGCGATGAGGATCGCCAGGGCGTCGAGCACGAGCTTCGCTGTTGGGTTGCCGGACAAGTCGGCTCCGAACTGTGCAGAGGCGGCGAAGAGGGTGCCGATAAGCCGGTCGATGCTTGTGATCGTTTGAAGCAGGCCGGCTCTCGTCTTCGGGTCGGGGGGCGCTTCTTCGGTGGCCGTCAGGTCGAGGTCGGGCGGTATGACCTTGGCTGCTTCAAGTGTCCGAAGGTAAGCCTCCAGCTGGTCTTGGACGCGGGAGGTCATAGCGGAGCTCCCCAAAGCCTTCGTGAAAGCGGCGTTCTGCTCCACGATGCGTGCGACGGCGCCAGACGTCTCCAAATAGCGCGTTGCCGCGACTGCGGCCTCGCTAATGCGACCTATCTGCCCGCTTGCCTGCAGTCCTTCCAACGCCTTGCTTGCCTGCTCAGCGGCGTTGGTCGCTCCGGACGCCTGCAGCGCGCGAGACATGGCGTCTGCCTGCTCGGCGATGCGTTGGATCGAGCCGCTAGCGACCAGTGCTCGTTGCATTGCCTCGACTTGTTTCCGGATGCCGTCGAAGTCGTCCGGGCTGGCTATGGCCACGTCGCGATCGTAAGCGACGGGCGTTGAGGCGCCGGCGTGGATGCTTCTGATGCCCTGAACGCGAAGGCACGGGAGTACGAGGTTCTCGCCGCGTCGCACACCGAACGGGCACCGCTCGGTGTGCGACCTGCGAACACGTCGCTTCCGCTACTGCGTTCACGGTCATTGCGATCGTCCTCCGTGGGGTCGCTGAATCGCTGGAGGAAGCTGCATGAGCGAGCAGCTGATCTTCATCAATCGGCGATCGGGCGTAGCGCATGCCGACTTCTGGTGCGATGCGCTCGACGGGGTACCGACCGAGTGTCTTCGAGTCGAGGCGTACGACCCTGATCGGCCGCGGCGGAAGTGCCCTCGCTGTTGGAACGGCTACCCCGGTGGTGGTGGCCATTGTGCTGCGAGAGGTCGCGGACGTCGCGGACAGTCTGGAGGAAGCCGCGTGACGTGGGGGAGGGGCTGCTCGGGGGGTGCTGGCGGTCACGCGGCACGGACTCCAGGGCCCCCCGCCCCGCCAGGGGCCCGGGGCCTGGAGGCTGGAGCCGCGTCCGCTAGGGCCTTCGAGGGGTTCGACCTCCAGGGCTCCGGGGCATCGCCCAGTCAGTGCGAGATCGTCCCAGGGGGTCTTGTAACACCCCCTGGGACGACAGATTTGGGTCGTTAGGTGCGGCGGCATGGCGGGGCAGACGGTCGCGGGAGTCGGCTATCACGACCTCTACTTCCGCTGGGACATCTCGACGCCGCAACCGTGCATCGGCCGGCTGCTAGAGCTGCCGGTGCACGGGTCGATCAATCAACCGGGCCGGACGCTGTTCGCTTCCCACGACAGATTCGGGAAGTGGGAACACGCCCTTGGCCCGCGTCACGTGATGCTCGCCTACGTCGTACAAGTGCGTGACCAGCAGATCCGACGCCTCGAGGTGCAGGCCCACCTAGGCCCGGAGGGCGAGGACGACCTCTGTCCGGTTGAGGAGCTTCCGGAGCGATACCGGGACTTGACGACGCGACTTGCCCTGTGGGGCGCGCTGCCTTCGGAGGATCCAAGGTCGTGCGGCTCGATGTGGCAGTTGATGTGGTCTATGAGGATCCGCGAGATGGAGCCCTGGCACTCGGAGCGCTCCGATTCGCAAGGTGGCCCCGCGGCTGGTACGCAGAGTGGCAGGGGCCGCCTCCGTACACAACGGTCGCGATCAAGGCGGGCCGGAGGACTGTGGCCAGGGCTTACTGGCGGAACTCGAAGCTGCGGAACGGGAAGCCTCGCCACGGGAAGATCCGGTTCGAGCGGCAGCAGCGCTTCGACTGGGCGAAGGGATTACAGGTCGAAGCACTCGTCAGCGAAGAGGTCGCGGCGTTCTACTGGGAATCGGGGTTCGGCGAGGGTCACGCGGGGAGCCGCGTTACGCGTCTTCCTCGTGAGGTGCTCGCGGAGCGTCTGGTCGAACGAATCGTGGAGGGCGCGATCACGACCGCGCAGTACGAGCAGCTGGCGAGATTTCTCGCTGCGGAACGACTCGGGCTGGTCGACGCCGCGTATTCACGTGAGACGGCAAGGCGTCGCCGGTCCCTTGCGCGGACAGTCGGCGTTTCCGTCGCGGACGAGGAAGGCGAAGGGCTTGTCGTATCGTTAGAGGAGCTGGCCGCACCGCGGGATGCTTGGGGCGAAGGATTGGCAGACGCGGCGTAGCCCTGAGGCGAGAGGACGCTGGGCCAGGCAAGGGTCGTCCCACGAGTGGCATTGAGTGGTGATCCGTGCGAGTCTATGAGCGGGGATGCTGCTGGAGGAGCAGGTCGCGATTGTGACCGGTGGTGGCCGAGGGATCGGTCGAGCAATCGCGCTTCGATTTGCCGAAGCCGGTGCGAGTGTCGCGGTCTTCGACCGCGACGAGCAAACAGCGGCGGATACGGCGAACGCGGTGGTGGCGCTGGGAAGGCGCGGCCGGGCGAAGACCGTTGACGTGCGCGACCACGGCGCGGTCGCCGCGGCCGTCGAAGAGCTGGCCGGCGAGTTGGGTCAAATCGATGTGTTGGTGAACAACGCCGGCGTGGAGACGCGGTCGCCGTTTCTTGAGATTAGCCCGGAGGAGTGGGACCGCCAGATCGCAGTCAACCTCACCGGCACGTTCAACTGCACGCAGGCCGCGGCTCGGAAGATGTCAGAACGGGCTTATGGGCGGATCGTCAACATTTCCTCGGTGGCAGGGTTGATCGGACCGATCGACCTTGCGGCCTACGGGGCCGCGAAAGCGGGGATCATCGGCCTTACGCGAGCGGCCGCGCTTGATCTCGCGGACTTCGGGATCACGGTCAACGCGATCGCCCCGGGGCCGATCGAGACCGAGCTGATGCACGGCGTCTGGAGCGCCGAAGCCCTGCGGGAACGACCGCAGCACGGAGCGATCGCCCGCTTCGGCACCGTCGACGAGATCGCCCACGCCGCCCTCTTCCTCGCATCCCCGGAGTCGGCCTTCGTGACCGGCGCCACACTCTCGGTCGACGGCGGCGCGGTCGCGGCCGGCGCGTACATGGTCGAGAAGTACCGCCGCCGTAGAGCCACACCCGGCGACCAACCACCCGTCAGGTGACGTTCACGAACACTGGCGCATGCGAGTGTCTACGGCTCGGAGTATGAGCTGCGCAGCCAGAGGGAGACATGGGCAGGCGCTAGTGCTTGTTGGACGATCTGGACCAGCTCGGCGCCGATCGAATCCAGGTCGACTGCGTCGCGGGTACGCTCGGTGAATGCCGCGACGGTCTCCTCGGCGTTGTAGCTGGCCCGGTTGAAGCGGCGGTCGACGATCTGCTGTACACGCCTCCTGAGCGGGTTGAAGAGCCCGGCGGCGGCGAGCGTGGAGAGTGCGACTGCGACCGGCGACGAGAACGGCAGGACACGAGTCGCAAGGAGGACGGTGGCCACGAAGACGCCGACGAGAAGGCCCGTGACGATCGCGTACGAGATCGTGCGGCTGATCAGCCGGTCGATCTCGAATAAGCCGTGCCGCAGGATCGCGAACCCGCACGCGACCGGGACGGCGATGCCGAAGCCGAACACGATCGGGATGTTCCACCCGGCCGCCGGGACGTTGACGCCCGCGGTACCGACGATGCCCGTGATCAGAATCGGGAGCATCGTGAGCGCGGCCGCGTAGGCCAGGAGCTTGACCTGCTGCCGCTCGTGCGGCGGTGCGCGGCGGCCCCGGACGACGAGACCTCCGATCGCCAGCGCGATCAGCGCGAGCCCGAGGAGGTAGGCGACTCCGCCGACCGCGTCGAGGCCGAAGCCGGTCACGCCGATCGGGTTGGGCGCTGACGGGAGATCCCCGGAAACGCTGATCGTAGATGGGTCGAATACCGTCGCGAGGATCGTGACGGCTGTCAGCGCCACCGCCAGCCTCGCCGCGGACCGCCAGCGTGGGGAGGGCAGCCGACCGCTCGGGAATAGCAGGAACGCGAAGAATGCAAGCCCGGCCGGGAAGACGAGCACGGAGATCCAGTTCGAAAGCCACGCCGCCCAGTCCGACCCCGGAAGTCCGTCGGTGATGACGCTCCGCCTGTAGTAGAGCGCCGCCACCGGCTGCACGGGCATCAGGACGGCGATCAGCAGGTAGATCCATCCGATCCGGTTCTCCGGTCTCCGCGAGACGATGACGACGCCGAGCAGGCCGAACGAGACCGGCAGCACGATCCCGGTCACCCGCGCGTCGTTGAACGAGTCGATCTGCGACCGATCGAGGAGGTCGAGCACGACGCAGGCGCAGGCACCGGCCAAAGCCAGGAAGCACAAGGGCCAAGCAACCCGCCGTCGGAGCTCTGCGTTCGAAAGCGCCAGCATTGCCACCGCGAAGGATTCCGCGCACGCGTCCCGAGAACGTTACGACCAGCTAACCCGGCTCGTCGTTCCGCAAAGCCAATGCCCCGCGAGCAACGGTCAGGGGTCACTCCCGAGCACTGGCCCATGTGAGTGTCAGTGTGGTTTCACGAGGGTCTTGAACGCTGTGAAGCCTCGACGCCTCTGCACGAGAACCGCCTCGTATGTCGCGGCGCTGGTTTTTAGTAAGGAGCGGGATGAGTAAGCGCGCAGATCCCGGCCTGACCGTCCCTCAGATCGAATCCCAGGGCACCGAGTCGTACGCCTCGCGGAGGACGGCGAGCCGCGCGGCGTCGAACGGCAGGTCCGTGCCGTCGACTCGAGTCACGGCGGCGACTCCGCGCGCGTTGGTGACGAAGGCTCCCGCGAAGCGCGGGACGTCCTCCAGCCGGACCGGCGCGCGCCGGCAAGGCATGCCGAGGTCGGGCAGAACGCGCTGGAGCAGCTGCATCGTGATCCCCTCGAGCTGCGGCGCATCGGGCCAGACGACCCCTGCGTCGTCGGCGAAGCAGATGTTCGCGGTCGCCGTCTCCGAGACGCCGCCACCGGAGCCCGTGAGCAGCGCGTCGTCGAAGCCGTCGCCGCGCGCGAGCCGGGTGTAGAAGCCCTGGCCGGTCGCGAGGTGCTTCACGTGAGGCAGCGGCCGCTGGTACTCGACCGACCGGAGCCGCTGGGGGGTCGAGACCTCCGCCGGCGGCCGGACGGTGACCATGACCGCCGGGTCGTTCGCCGACTCGAAGACGTAGACGCGGAGCGACGCCTCGTCGGCGTCTCCGAGGGCGTGCCGCATGAACTGCCTGACCCGGTCGCGGTCGAGCCCGGCGCCGAACAGCTCACGGTTCGCGGCCTCGAGCCGGTCGAGGTGAAGGGTCAGCCCGCGCGCCTTCCCGCCACGGATCTGCATGGCCGTGAAGTGCCCGAGCTCCGACGCGGTCGCCCACAGTGCCTCGGCGCTGACGTGCTCTCCGTTGATCTCGACGCGCACGGTGGGCGAACGTACCACTGCGGGCCGGCTCGTCGAGGGGACGTCAGCCACAGTCGGCACAAAGTACGCCCGGTCGGTCCATTCGGCTGCGGAGCCGTGACCGTCGCCGGCATGCCGCTCGACGTGAACCACGAGATCCTGGTCTAGGCGCCTCCAGTTGATGTAGCCGTTCTCGCGGCGGACTTGGATGTCCCCCTTTCGAGCAAGGCGCCAGAGGACGTTCTCTAGCTTCCGCTGATCCATGTCGAGGGCTAGCGCGATGAACGAGCGGGGATACCACTCCTCGGGGTTCCGACTGAGGTGCAGCCGGACTGCCTCCTCAGCATCTCCTTCTCCCCTATCCCTGGCTTGACGCCGTCCGGCTAACCTGACATCATAGGTCAGGTGACAAGGATGGTCAGGTGACTGAATCGGTCAGGTTGAATCGTGACTAAGGCAATGGACACGATCCTCGGCCACTGCATCGCCCGTGCGGTGATCGGCGACGAAGGCGGCCTCGATGCGGCGAAGGCCAAGTACG
>Ga0335085_10003762_pt1 | contig 25805 bp, 20 predicted proteins | sample Lox_Sample_45_FD_206712 | JGI IMG/M metagenome (GOLD analysis project Ga0335085, IMG submission 206712) | Soil microbial communities from Loxahatchee National Wildlife Refuge, Florida, United States - Lox_Sample_4.5 | ecosystem: Environmental > Terrestrial > Soil > Wetlands | place: USA...
TCCTCGGCAGAAGTTCACGTTTTTGCGGAGAAGAACCCGCGGTCAGGAAAGCGCTGACCGCGGCTACCAGCTAGATTCTTTGTCTGGACGTTTGTCCAGATGGATGGGCTGTATAGTGTAGGCTAAAACAATCCTTGACAAGAGCCATTGCAGGTGTAGAATAGGTTGGGGGCTGGCGCCGACCAGCCGTGCGCCGGCCCTGCTATTCTTCCGGCAAGGCAATGACCTTGCGAACCATGAATGCCTCGGCGCTGAGATAGCGGCAAGATGCCTAAATGTAACAGAAACAAAAAGGGTTAGAGGTTATGACCAAAGTTCATTCAAAAATGTATGTGATTGATATTAAAAGGGTTGGTTCATTCTTGTGTGCCTGGGTAGACGAGAAAAAAGGGGGCCCCAAAATGAAGGTATAACCCTATGGTGTGGTGAAAACAAAGGAGATAATAAAACAACTTGGCTCAAATTCAGCGCGACCCCTAAATGTTTAACAAAAATAAGCCACTTATCCCTGCGATGCCATAATGTTACTGAAAGGAAAGGACAAAGGCGTCGGCAAAGAAGCCAAGAAGAAGGGAAACAATTCGCTGGTCGGGCGATCGGATCAAATCTGTCCACATAAAACCCATGTCCATAACCACAATAATTTTCGACTACGGCTGCGTGCTCAGCCTAACGCCGGGCCCGAAAGACTATGAACCGCTGCGCAAGGCACTTGGGGTGGAAGCCGCGGCTTTTCAGGATTTATACTGGCGAAATCGCGACGCGTACGACCTCGATGCGCTCTCCACCTCCGCCTACTGGCAGGAGCTTGCACACGCTGCGGGCGTCAGCCTTTCTCCTGAACAAATCCAGAAGCTTGCGACCTTGGACCGACAACTCTGGGAGAGGCCTAACCCCGTCATGGTCGAATGGGCGCGGATTCTCCGCGCGCGGGGATTGAAGACGGCAATTCTTTCCAATATGTCAAGGAGTGTGGGCGACTACCTCCGTCGAACGGCCAAGTGGCTTGAGCCATTCGACCATCTCTGTATTTCCGGCGAACTCAGAATAGGGAAACCCGGCCCCGCCATTTATCATGCTTGTCTTGAGGCTCTAATCGTTCCCGCCTCGCAGGCGCTCTTTATTGACGACCGCGAGGTCAATGTCACGGCCGGGAATAACTTGGGAATGCCCGGCATCGTGTTCCGCTCGGTCAAACAACTTCAGACAGACCTGGAACCCTATGGACTCGCGGAGTCACTGGCGGAGGCGAAAGCACTCGCCGTATAACCGGCGCGCGCGGCGAGGGCATGGTGTAGAGGCGGCGTTGCGCCGCCATGTGGTCCGTCAGTTGACGGATAAACTCTCCGCTACACAAATCAACACCGCGGGAAGCAACCCGGAGCCGCACTCATACCTCTGAGAGAGTTGTAGAATAGGTGCCTATGCGGAAAACAATTTCCCTCGTTCTCGCCCTGCTGGGCCTCTTCGATTCCCTGTACCTCCTCTGGATCTACACATCCCCTAACCGGCCAATGGTCTGCTTCGGAACCGGCTGCGACGCAGTGCGCGCCAGCGTTTATTCTCATTTTCATGGCGTGCCCATGCCGGTGTTTGGCGTGGCGGGCTATATACTGGTGGCATTGTTCGTCATTGCGGAGTCGCTTGTCCCCGCGGCGTTGGCCGTCGAGGTCCGCTTGGCCTTGGCGGGCGCGACAGCGTTTGGATTCCTTTTTTCGCTCTACCTGGAGTATCTGCAAGGGTTCGTGATTCACGCTTTCTGCGCGTGGTGCGTGACCTCGGGTTTGGTGATGACCGCCCTCTGCGCGCTGGCCGTCTATGATGTCGTTCATCCCACCCCGGAAACCGGTCCCGCTGCGCAACTCGCGCAGGTGCGCAGCTACTTCGTGGCCGGCGTGGCCGCGTTGCTGATCGGCGTCCCCGCTTTCTACCAGCTTGCCGCACATGGAGAAGCGCCTCCGCCGCCACCACCGGCGCCGACGGAAACTACGGCGGATAAACTGGTGAGGCCCGATAGCCATGCTGCGGGCAATCCCAATGCAACTGTGACCGTGGTAGAGTTTGGCGATTTCGAATGCCCCATCTGTGGAAGTGAGGAACCGGTGGCGCGGGAAATTCGCGCCAAGTACGCAAAACAGATACGCTTCGTATTCCGGCAGTTCCCCCTGGTCCACCTGCACCCTTTTGCCCAGCGGATGGCGGAAGCGTCAGAGTGCGCAGGTCAGCAGGGAAAGTTCTGGGAAGCGGTGGACAAGATCTATTCCCGGCAAACCGATTTGAGCGAAGAAGGATTGCAACGTGACGCCGCCGAAATCGGTCTGGACCAGGCCAGGTTCAACCAGTGCATGGCCAGCGGCGGTGCGGCGGCGCGAGTTCAACGGGATCACGCGGATGGTGTGGCGCTTGGTGTGAATGCCACGCCCACATTTTTCATCGGGCGGCAAGTGGTTGCGGATGTACCGGATTTGGAGGAGTTTTCGCGGCTCATTGACCGGGAACTAGCAGCAGAAGGAGTGGGGTTGTCCTCCACTCCCGTGATACCTGCGGCCTCCACGTCACTTGCGGCCCCAGCGCCGGCTGGAACAAAGGCCCCTCCCAAGACTACAACCGTCTCCCCGAAGCCCGCACCTGCAAACGCTACGACCGAACCTGGCACGTCGCCGTTTGGCATGCTCGGATCAGCCTCTGGGGGAGCGCTGTCAAGTTTCTCGTCCGGTCTGGGAACGTGCAGCGAAGCGGAAGCCGCCAAGAGACAACCGACGTTGATTAACACTAGCCAACTGCGGGAAATTCTCGCGGGAAAAACTAAACCGCTGTTCGTGGATGTGCGACCGGCAAAAGACTACGCCGCAGGGCGAATTTCCGGGGCGATCAATATTCCTGTGGATAACATGGCGAAGCGCTGGGACACCCTTCCCAAAGACCGCGTCATAGTCTTCTATGAAAGCGGACGATCATCCGGGGATATTTGCGCCTCTGGCCGCGCGGCAGGAAGGTTCCTACTGGAGCACGGCTATGCCTCCGATCAAGTCAAGGTGTACCAGGACGGCCTCGCAGGCTGGGAGAAATCCGGGCTAGAAGCCAGCAAATAAACTTTCGAATGATCATGCACTATCTGGTTAACAATGCCTGGAAGTGAGGTTGCTCACTCAGGTAGAGGTGGATGGACGCAGAGAGTATTGGCAAAGGGCAGACCAGGCCTTGAATCACTGCAAATGCGGTAAGATTGTCCATCTAAGCTGGTGATAAATTGATATTTCTCAAAATATTGTTATTGAAGCGGATTCGTTAGTAAAGCTATACTCCCCCCTTTCTCCCACGCCCTTGCGGGCGCTCTTAGGCCCCACTGGCAAGCCATGTACTCTTCGCATTCTACCGCCCGGCGCCCCGTTACGCTTCTCATCAAGCGCGCCTTCCCCACATCTTATCGGTTATCACTTACAAGGATGGCAATGCCATGGTCAATATCGCTGATCCCTTAACGCAATGGGCCTTCCGGATTCTGGTCTCGGTGGTTATGGGAACCTGCTTGCTTATTGCCGTAGCATTCTTCCGACGTTGGCAGCAGATCCGGTATGTTCGCTACGTTCATGCCCTTCGCCGCAAATACCGGCCCATCCTGGCAAAGTTGCTCTCCGGCGAGCAGAACCCCGCCGGAGTCGAGGCCCTGCGGGAATTAACGTCGGCCGATCTCGAAATCCTTCTTGATCCTCTGTTCTCCAAGCGAAAACTCCCGGACCGGTGTCTGATTTTCCTTCAGGCCCTATGCGCGGAATTAGGGTTGATTGAGCTATGGCAAAAGCGCTTGGCCAACGGCCACCCGGCGGCCTCCCTATCCTCGGGGCACGGGGGGCACCAGGTCTCCTCCGATCGCCCGACAACGCGCCATATGCTGCGCGCGAAGAGCATCCGAAACCTGGGGATGCTGCGTCATCGGCCGAGTTGGCCGCTCCTGGTCAGTACTCTGGATGGCCGCCACGCCGATCTGCAGTTGATGGCGTTGCGATCTTTGGCGGCATTGAGCGCGCCCGAAAGCTTTCCAGTCCTTTGGGAACGGCTTCATGCAGTCGTCCGGGGGGAATCCACATCGCTGCCATTGCGGGCATTGGAGGTCGCCATCGCCAGCTTTGACCTTACTTGTGCGCCGGCCCTTTTTCCTGCCCTGCGCCATCCGGATCATCAAATCCGCTTGCATGCCACCGAGATTCTGCGGACGATGATCTTCCGCGAGGCTGGCCGCCAGCCGCATTTCGCTCTCAAGCCGGAGTTGCTTACACCACAGCTTGTGGAAATGCTTCTTGACGAACTCCCGGCTGACACCAGTGCGGAAATCAGGGCGCGCTCGGCAGAGGTGATGGTCTTTCTCGCCGACCCTCGCGCGCCGCTTGTGCTGCGTGACCTCCTACTTGATCACCAATGGTTCGTGCGCCTACGCACAGTGCGAGCCCTCGCCCGCCGGCAGCAAGCCCCTGCACCTTTGCACCTGGACATTCGCGAATGCTTGCGTGATTCCCACTGGCGGGTGCGCGAAGCGGCCATCCAAACCCTCATATCAATTGGCCAGGAGGGAAAGCGCCAGCTCTATGAACATTTCCTGACTTCTTCAGACGGCACCACACGCCGCCAAATTGTGGAGGTGATCGAGCGCACAGGTTTGATGTCTGATCTCGTGGAAGATTATGGGGCGGGCACCACAGGCGTGGATGCCCTCATCGTCGAGCAACTGGCCAGCGATGGGGCTCCGCTGGGACTTTCCGGTGTTCTCCGCACATTGGACCCCGAGATCCGTCGAAAATTCCTGGACCGTTACATCCCCTACGCGAAATCAGGGAAGACACCGCTTCCGGAAGGGACTCGGCCGGAGGTAGAAAGGGCAAGAGACCTCCAGCAGGCTCTCGAGTTCCCGCCCTCTATGGCGGCCTGAAGGAAACTGGGCTATGAGCCACCTTCGTATATTTATCGACGATGGGGTCACGGTATTTAATCTTGTCGTTCTTTCCTACTTCTTCCTGGGCAACGGAATTTACACCGCCCTGATGTTGCTCTCGCTGCGCGCTACTTGGGTACATATGCGACAAATGACCTACCAAGGGCTGGATGCCTTGCGCCATTCTCCCTTGACTCCGCCGGTGACCATCGTCATTCCCGCCTGGAACGAGCAGCACGTGATCGTGAATTCCGTTCGCTCCGCGCTGCGAGCGGATTACCCCCAACTCCAGGTGATTGTCGTGGACGACGGGTCAACCGATATGACCCTCGACCGCCTGGTACAAAGTTTTGGCCTGGTGGAGTTCGATGGGGCCTACCATCCCACCGTCCCCACCGCACCCGTCCGTGCCCATTACATCAATCCCACGATTCCCAACCTCCTCGTTGTCAGCAAAGAACGCGGAGGCAAGCCGGATGCTCTCAACGCCGGCATCAACCTCTGCCGCTCACCCTACTTCTGTAATCTGGATGCCGATTGTCTCCTCGAACATGACGCTCTACTGCGGTTGATGGATCCGGTCGTCAATTCCACTGTTGAGACCGTGGTGAGCGGCGGGATCGTGCGCATCCTGAACGGCTGCGAAACCAAAGGCGGGCGGGTGGTCAGAGTGGGACTGCCGGGGGCCTGGTTGGAACGATTTCAGGTGGTCGAGTACCTGCGCAGCTTCCTGTTCGGCCGGACGGGGTGGCATCTGTTGGGGGGCACGTTGATCGTTTCGGGGGCGTTCGCAGTCTTCCGTCGCGCCACCGTCATCGAAGCAGGAGGTTTTTGCCACGACACGGTGACGGAAGACATGGACCTGATTGTGCAACTCCATCAGTGGGCCGCGGATCACAATCGCAAAATCCGCATGTCCTTCACCTCCGACCCCGTGTGTTGGACCGAGTGCCCTTCCACGCTCACCATGCTGGCCAATCAGCGCCGACGCTGGCAATTGGGGCTCTGCCAGACACTTTGGAAGCATTCGGAAATGCTGTTCGGAAGGAAATATGGAATCGTGGGTTGGCTCAGCTTCCCCTTCCATTCCTACGTCGAAGGGCTGGGCGCGGCGGTGGAGTTCATGGGTTATCTTCTTATACCGCTGGGTATTTTCCTGCGCATGGTCCCTCCCGGGTTGCTCTTGGTTTTTATCTTGCTCGGCTTCATCTACGGTGGATTCCTTTCGGTGGGAGCCGTTTTTCTGGAAGAGCTCACCTATCGGCGCTACCCGCGGTTTCGAGAGCTGCTGACCTTGCTGGTATTTGCCATGTTCGAAAACATCGGATACCGTCAATTGGTTTTGTACTTCCGCTTTCAGGGGGTACTGAAGTTTCTGGCAGGAAGCCGCCGCTGGGAGAAGGTGTCCCACCTCGGCACGCCCGCAGAGGGATAGGGACGCAGAACCACCATCCCCGCCCTGTGGACGGTATGTTTGTAGACCACACCGTAAGTGGTCGCGAAAGATGAACCATCTCAAGCCCAGTCCCTCTGACCCAATGGAGAACTCCTTTCACTTCTTTTTCTTTGCAGCTTCCACGCCCTTGCGCCTTGGTGTGAAATGCTTGTGCTCTTCACTCGCGCTGGTGGCGGGCGCCGCCCTCCTGGCTCCATCGACCTTGCCGGCAGAGAATCGGAAATCAAACCCGCAATCCGTAGTGCCGGGGGGGAAATCAGAAGAACCCTCGCGCCTGGAAAAGGTTTACCGCGAGCGCGTAGACAGGAATAAGCAGGACGTCGAAGCTTTCGAAGGAATGGCGATTCTACAAGTCCGGCGCGGCGATTACGCAGATGCGATTACATCGTATCGCCGCGTCTTGGAAATTGCTCCGCATGACCACGATGCCAAGGTTGGCCTGGGGCGCGCGTTGGCCTTTGACGGCCAGTACGACGCCTCCCTCCGGAACTTCCAGGAACTTTTGCAGGAGCACCCGAGTGATACCGATGCGCTCGCGGGAATGGCGCGCGTGCAGGTGTGGGCAGGCCGTCCGTCAACGGCTTTGCCTATCTTCCAGGACCTCGCGGCGAACTACCCGGCAAACCCAGAATATGCGGTGGGCCTCGCCCGCGTGGAAATGAGCCTGCACGAATACCCCCAGGCGCGAAAGACTTTGAACGCGCTCCTCGCCACCCACCCCGGGAATCGCGATGCCCAGTTGCAGCTGGCTTACCTGGACCTCTTCGAAGGGCATCAAGCGGAGGCTCTGCGACAATTCGATCACCTCATCAGCGAAAATCCGACGGATGCAGAAGCCCTCGAGGGCAACGCGCGTGTTGCCTACTATCGTGGCGACCTGGCATACGCGTATGACTTGACGGCGAAGATAGTTGATGACGATCCCCGCGATGCCACCGCTCTTCTGCTGCTCGCCAATCTCGAAAGAGCGCGGCATAATACGCGGCAAGCCCAAGCCCTGCTGGATCGGGTCGAAACCGTCGACCCGCGCAATGCGGAGGCCCGCGAGCTTAAAACCAGCTTGCGTAGCGAGTCCCGGTCCACCTTTCACACCTCGGCTTCCTTCGCGCGGGAAATCGGTTCCGGCAGCCCTTCCAGTTCTGAGAACCTAAGCGCGTTTGGCTATGAAACAACTTGGGGATTCTTCACGCTGCCCCGATCGCAATCCTATTTGTCCTTGGCTTACCTTCCCAGTCAAAGCCCGAGTGGCGCAATTCAGGGTGCGGTGGGGCCGTCGCAAGTCCTTTACCGCCAAACCACCTTCGCAACACCGCAACTCACGGTGCGCGGCGGGGTAGGGTTGGTGCGGTTTGGGCCGGGAGAACTCACCGGCATTCCCACTCAGGAACAACCGATTACTTCTGCCGGCACACGCCCTTTGGGTTTTGTCAGCTTTAGTTACGTTTTGGGGAAAAGGCTTACAGCGGAATTAACGGTTGCTCGCGCCGCCATAACCTGCACCCCTACCGCCGTCCGCCTGGGAGTGATGCAGGACCGGCTTACGGCAGGATTGGATTATCACCTCAACTCGAAAACAAACTTACACTTGGAGCCCTTCGTTGCTGATGAATCTACGATCACCTACGCCCATGTGATCGGTCTCGCTGGATCCACTCCGGCGAAAGTCGACGAAGCCGATCACAGTCGCGCTGGAGGCGCATCCATCACTCTTGACCGCACGTTGCTTCACAAATCTACCGTGGCCGCCGATGTTGGTTATGCCGGACTCTTCTATGGTATAGCCGGCGGGACGCAAGAACCCTACATGGGATTTTTCAACCCCAGCTTCTATCAACGCCATTACCTTACGACTCATGTCGTGGGGAAAATTGGTAGGTGGGTTGGGTACGATGTTTCCGTCGGCACCGGCGTGCAACAGATCGAGCATGGAACGCCCATTAAACCCGCGCTGTTTTTCAATCCGGCGTTCACTCTAAAAGCCAGCCCCCGGCTTTCACTGACGCTGGGTTATACTCACTATGACAGTTCGCCATCATTGGGCACACTGCGTGGGAACGCCGTGCAGCTTTCTACGGATTGGAGATTCTGAATGGACTCTTCGGAATTAAACCGCCTTTATGATTTCAGCGGGAAAACAGTTGTCATTACTGGCGGTACGGGAATTTTGGGGGGAGAGATTGCCTGCGCGTTGGTGGGATGCGGGGCCAACGTTGCAATGCTGGACCGCAACCTGGACCCGTTTGAGCATATCCGCGAACTTATGGAGCCGCGTGAAAATCAGGCGGTGGCAATCAGCGCTAATGTCCTGGACATCGACAGCCTGCGCAAAGCAGCGGAGACCGTCCGAGAGAAATTCGGCACCGTTGATTGCCTGTTGAACGCGGCAGGAGGCAACAAACCGCAAGCCACCACCGGCGGCGATCTCCGGTTCTTTGATCTGCCGCCCGATGCCCTGCGCTGGGTTTTTGATCTGAACCTCATGGGAACCATCCTGCCCTCGCAGGTGTTCGGAAAGATGATGGCCCAGAAAGGTGAAGGGGTTATTCTCAACGTCTCGTCCATGAGCGCCATACGCCCCTTGACTCGCGTCGTAGCTTACTCTGCCGCCAAGGCGGGGGTGAGCAGCTTTACCCAGTGGCTGGCAGTCCATGTGGCGCAAGAGTACTCGCCACGGATTCGTGTGAACGCTGTGGCGCCCGGTTTCTTTTTAACAAAGCAGAACAAGTTTCTCCTGACGGAAGAACGGACGGGAAACCTGACCGCTCGCGGCAAAGCTATCATCAGCCACACGCCGATGGCTCGCTTTGGCGTTCCAGAGGACCTGTTTGGAGCTGTGCTGTGGCTCCTTTCGCCCGCCTCGGCGTTTGTAACGGGAATTGTCCTGCCGGTGGATGGCGGGTTTTCGGCGTTCGCGGGAGTGTGAGTGCAGAGACGAGTGGTAAGTGGCGAGTGACGAGCGGCAAGGCCAGTGCGTTGTTTTCGCTTGTCAAATTTCACTTGTCACTCGTCACTGAAGTAAGGGGGGTATAGCCAATGATTATAGGAAAAGGATTCGCAAATCGTTTTCTGACTCGCGAGGAAACTAGCCAGATCATGCAGAAGGGTTTGGGCACGCTCCCCGTGGGTGGCAAGCGCGTGCTCGTCATCATTCCCGACGGTACGCGCACCATGCCCATGCCACTGATGTACGACCTGCTCGAGGCGCACCTTGCTCCCCGCGTGGCCGCCCTCGATTACCTCGTAGCCCTCGGGACGCACCCGATCATGAATGATGAGCACCTCAGCAAGCTGGTGGGACGGCCTGTGACGAACGGCCAATGCGGCAAGAGCCACATCTTCAATCATCACTGGGAAGACCCACAGAACTTTGTGACCCTGGGTGTAATCCCCGCCGCCGAAATCGGCGAGCTTACCGGTGGTTTGTTGGCGCAGGAAGTGCCCGTCCGCCTCAATAAGTTGATCCACGATTATGACCAGATCATTATTTGCGGGCCTGTATTCCCCCACGAAGTGGCGGGCTTCTCCGGTGGCACCAAGTACTTCTTCCCGGGCATCGCCGGGTCGGAGATCATTAACCTCACCCACTGGTTCGGCGCTTTAATGACCAACTTTAAAGTCATCGGCGCTGGCTACACGCCCATCCGTGCCATCATTGATCGAGCGGCAGGCATGATCGACACGCCGTCGGCCTGCTTTGCGCTCGTGGTGACGCATGAGGGGCTGGCGGGGATTTACTTTGGCTCGCCCCACGAGGCATGGAAATCCGCTGCGGCACTCTCCGCGCAGAAGCACATCGTATATGTGAAGAAGCCCTTCAAGCGGGTTCTCTCCGTAATGCCTCGCCTTTACGACGATATCTGGACCGCCGGAAAAGGCATGTACAAGATGGAACCCGCTGTGGCTGATGGCGGCGAGGTGGTGATTTTTGCCCCGCACATTGACGAGGTCAGTTACACGCACGGCGCCTTGATTGAAGAAATCGGCTATCACTGCCGTGACTATTTCCTGGCGCAGTGGGGCAAGTTTAAGGGATATCCGGGCGGAATCCTGGCGCACTCATCGCACGTCAAAGGACTGGGCAAGTACGACACGCCCACCCGAACAGAGACTCCACGCATCCAGGTGACCCTCGCCACGGCCATTCCGGAAGAGCGTTGCCGGCGCATCAATCTGGGTTACCGGGATCCCGCCAGCATTCTACGCCCGGAGTGGGAAGGCCGTGAGGATGAGGGCGTTCTGGTGGTGCCCCGCGCCGGCGAGATGCTCTACCGGGTCAAAGAAGAGTCCGGAGTCCACGGTTCGGGGTCCGGAGTCGGAAGCGAATAGTCGCAATTGCCAGATCAAGATTCCGAGCCCTCTTAGTCGCGAAGAGTGCTCGGAACCTTAGAGCGAATCCGAGGTCAACTCTGCTCATCCGCCGACGGCCCGTAGAGTGCCGGCACCGGTACATCGTTGAGCCGTAGGTAAACTCCGAGTTGAGCGCGGTGGTGAATGAGGTGATTCATCACCATGCCGCGAAGTACGGCGATCCGCGGCATGGCGAAGATCGTCTTCCCTCCCGCAAGCAATGTCCAGGTTTCCATCAGTTGAGCATCACTTGCCGCTTTCAGAGCTTCCCGCGCCTTGGCGACGTCGCGGTCAAATATCTCCAGAAGGTCCTTCCGGGAGTTTACGGCCGGCGGTTTATAGGGCTCGCCTCCAACCGGCGCATAGTCAAAAGAGGTCTTTGCCAGCGTATCCGTCATCCAACTTGGGAATAATGCCAAGTGCGTCGTTAGCTGGCGCATGGTCATCGATTTCGTGTGGGGCTTCCAATCAAGCTTATCATCGGGTACCCGCTCGAGACTCTTGCGAGTCCCGGCCATTTCCATGTCGAACTCCGGCAACAATGCTGCATTCAGCGCCATAGATTCCTCCGTGTTGTGAGATTTGTAACCCGCCTTTAGCTATGGAATTCCCTGGGTTATCGGGAAGGGATGATAGGCGAATAAAAAGCGAATGTCAAGCTCTTTTTCAACGAGGCAACTAGTCGGTTTGGTTTCTTGCAACGGCGAGTTTACCTCGACAAATGGCGGCGTAAAGGCGCCTCTGCACAAATCTGACCCACTCCCCTCAAAATCCCCCCGCTCTGAAACGGCTGAGTGGAACGTCACAGTTCACCCGCGCAGATGCTCGGCCAGCCAGACGATATAGCGAGAATTTCGCTGGCGCACTTCCGTTAGCAAATTTTCCGGCAGTTCGTCGAGTTTCTCTTTGAAAAAGCGGTAATCGCCGTCGGGCGCCTGCGTGTCGCGGCTCCCCACCAGGTTACCCAGCCAGAAAACCTGGAACAGGTTTCCGTCCACGCGCCCGCGCGCCGCATCACCCAGGTAAAATTCGCGGCCCATTTTCACATATTGGTCGGCCAGTTCGCTTTCCACTCCGAAGGCGCCCTGCTCGGCAAATTGCCGGGCGCGGTTCACCATGCGCTCGAAGAGTTGGCGCCACGGCGAGCCCGGCGGCTGCTCGGAAAGAACATCGAAGAGTTGCAATTGGAGCTCGCCGGAAATCTTGTAATTCACGCGTCCGCGCGTCGATCGGCCAATCGCTTCCAGGACTTCCGCCTGTTTGCCACTGCCGGAGTGGATGCTCAAGGTCCCGTCGAAGTACCGCGCCACGGCGGCAAGTTCGGCCACACGCGAGGCGAGTTCCGTCAGCGGCTGCGCCTCGAAATCGCGCACTACATGCGAAACCAGCTCAGGCCACATCTTGTGGTGGGAGTATTCTTCCAGTCCCTTCCCATGCTCGGGGGTGGTTTCCATCTTCACAGGATAGGCTTGCCGCTTCTTGAAGCCGAGATTGGGTGGCACCAACTGGGCCGGGCGGCCGCGCGCCTTCAGCCAGCGCATGTAGAACAGAAGTTCCTTCGCCGTGGTCAGTGTTTCGGCCTCGTCCAGGGAGGGCTCAAAGTCAAAGTCGGTGCCAATTCCCTGCGCGGTCTTGGCGGCGCGAATGAAATCGAAGAGTTCCTCGTTCAGCTTGATGCTGCGGCCGAACTTAACAGCGAGCCGCAGGATCTCCTCCGGAGAGAAAACGTAGGTGGTGGAATCAATATGAAAATGCCGCGAGAACTCCGCAAGCAACCAGCGTCCGTCTTCCGCCGAAAAAATCTGGTGGAAACGCTCTTCCACGGCAGAGGCGCTCCAGGCTTGGGGATGGCGCAGGTCGCTTTCCAGTTCGAACAGGCGCGAAGTGTCAGTGGTGAATTTGGTGTAACCCGCAGCGTGACGAATGGCTTCCTTGACCATCTCCACGGAGCGCGCGATTTCCATTTCCGTCGAGCCGGAAACAATAAAATGGTCCGCTTCCGCCGTATAGCCGGCGCTCCATCCCGCGCGAATCGCCGCCCAAATCCCCGCGTGGTACAAATGGCGAATGGAAACACGCGTGTGGCCCACCGCCACCGGGTCGTCTCCGCTGCGCGCCGCGATGGCATTGTCCGTCGTCATCTCGCGCGTGGCGGAAAGCTGCACCGTGGACGCCCAGTTGACTCCGAATTTTTCCAGAATCGTGCCGAAGGCCACGAAAGCTGCGGGCAGACTGATTTCCGGGTGCCGGTTCCCCGTCGCGATGGCAGGAAGGCCTCGCTGCGGACGTGGTAGGAAGACCGGCCCAACCTCCCGCGCGAATACGCCGATAGCGTCATGATCGCGCGAGGTAAACGAATAAACCTTCAGGCCCACTTCCCGGCCGCCGGGAAGGTGCAAACTCTCCTCCCGTGACGGATTCGCAAATCGGCCGGACGGGGCCCCAGGTCGGGAGCAAAACATAAGCAGCAGAGGTTGGATCGAGTTCGCGCTGACCGCATCCACTGCCAAGTAATATTGGCCGACAAGCGCGGGATCCTCCACCAGGGAACCTGCATACGCGCGTAGGCTGGTAAATCCGAGCTTCGCCAATTCCGTTTGCAGGCGCGCCCGCGATGCATCCGTCAGTTTCCCGCTCCCGGCAACCGCAAGCACTTGTTCCGCCAGGGCTACGAGTTCGCCCAGCCTTGGCTGCACAGCTTTTCCTTGGGACATTCGCTATCTCCGTTTGGATGGGTTCTTTGCTAGAGCGGAATTCTCATGATCGCTAAGGAAGGATAACAAGAAAGACTCACTAAATCCATTTTAGCGCGCCGCGTTTCCACAGCCAGATGTAACCGACAATCAGGATGCCGAGGAAAACGAGCATCTCGACCAGTCCGTAAAAACCCAACGCCTGGTACTGCACCGCCCAAGGATAAAGGAAAACCGTCTCCACATCGAAGACCACGAAGAGAATGGCCACCACGTAAAAACGCACGGTGTAACGATGGCGCGCGTCGGACTCCGGCGTGATGCCGCACTCATAGGGCATGACCTTTTCTGCCGTGGCGCGGAAGGAGGGCCTTATGAATTTGAAAACCCAAAGTGTCGCCGGGGCGAAGATCGCAGCGATAAAAGCAAAAATGACGATAGGTCCGTAGGAGTTAAGCACGCAGGGAAGCCCTCCTCTTTGAAGTCAGAATCATAGCACAAATCTCCGACAAGCCGCCATTTCGCCATATCGCCTGGTAGGGCCATGAAATGTCGTCGCCGTGGGGGGAGACGCATCTCTGTACCGAATTGACATCTAGTGGCGTGACATTTCTTCCTTCAGGCGTTCAGGGACCAGGGGATCGTACAGGGGCAGCAGGAGATCACCTTCGGCCCGGATCCGTGCGTACGCGCGTACGCACTCTTCCAAGCTTTCCATGATCCCCAGTGGAATCTTATCCTCGACGTTCCTGTACTTGAAAAAGCAGTCGGAAGCGATGACTTTCCCGGCGGGGGTATTGATGGAATAGGCCACGGACGAACGATGGTGGCAACCCGTCCAGAAGGCCCGAATCCCGGGGAGGACTTCTTCCTCATCTTCGAGCAATCGCAATTTCCTCGGGGCCTCGATCTCCAGGTATCGCAGCGTGTGGTCAGGGATGCGGAGCTTGCGCGGGATATGCATTTCGTATTTCGGGGCATGGAAATCTTCAATCCAACCGCGTCTGGAAATGCAGATGGTGGCGTTGGTAAAGATCGGGATGTTTCCCGTGGCATAGGCCTGAAGGGGAGTAATAAGGACATAGTCGACGTCGGAGGGCTTTATCCCCAGCCGCGCCAAAGCGTTCTCTGGCCGCTCAGCCTCCTGCCGTACCATCTGCGACCGCTCATTGATTGCTTTCTTCCAAGCATCATTTAAAGCCGTGAGATCCGGCGGGGGACCCGTATTCATGAGAACTGTCTTCCCTCCGCCCCGGATCACCACCATCCAGAAGTGCAAGGTCTCCCACTTGTCCCATTCACTCATCCAGTAAACTTCAGGACCCGGGACCTCACATTGCCCCATCTTCAAAACTTGAATCTCATACGTCATGTGAGCCTCCTAGTGGGACCCCGAAAACTTGCTGGTTTTCCCCAGGCCCTCGGGACCCAGACTCTCATAGCCGCCGTCGACGGGGAGATCCGCTCCGGTAATGAACGAGGAATCGTCGCTGAAAAGGAAGAGGACGGGGCCTGCGCATTCCACCGCCTCACCGCAGCGTTCGAGCATGTGATACTGAGTCCTTAATGGCCTTCCGTTGCTTCATCGCTCGCTCCTCCGGGACATGGTCTTCTTCAGATCCAACTAAGGATGACCTTGGCGCACTCACCCGAGTCCATGGCTTCGAAGCCTTTAATGAATTCTTCACAGCGGAAGCGATGCGTGATGACGGGAGTGATATCCAGCCCGCATTGGAGCATCATCGTCATCTTGTACCAGGTCTCGAACATCTCACGTCCGTAAATTCCCTTGATGGTCAGCATTTTGAAGATGACGGGATTCCAATCCACCACGGTCGCCTGTTTGGGAATACCGAGCAAAGCGATTTTGGCGCCATGGCTCATATTGGCAAGCATGTCGCGCAGGGCGTCTCCGTTGCCTGACATCTCCAGCCCCACGTCGAAGCCTTCAAGCATGCCTAATTGCTTTTGCACCTCAGGGAGGCTGCCTTCGCGTACGTTCACGGGCAAGGTCACTCCCATTTTCTTCGCCAGCCCCAGGCGGAACGGATTCACGTCAGTTATAACCACGTGCCGGGCACCCGAGTGCCGCACCACCGCCGCGGCCATCAACCCAATGGGGCCGGCGCCGGTGATCAGCACATCCTCGCCCAGCACCGGGAACGACAGCGCCGTGTGGACAGCGTTTCCGAAGGGGTCGAAGATGGCCGCGACATCCTTATCAATCGAGGGATGATGACGCCAGATGTTGGTCATGGGAATCGCCACGTATTCCGCGAAAGCCCCCGGCCGATTGACTCCCAGCCCCTTGGAGTGCGCGCAGAGATGGCGCCGCCCGGCCAGGCAATTCCGGCACCGGCCACACGTCACGTGCCCTTCCCCGCTGACGATGTCACCGGGGAAATAATCGGCGACGTTCGATCCGACCTCCACAATTTCACCCACAAATTCGTGGCCGATGACCAACGGCACAGGGATGGTCTCCCGGGCCCAGTCATCCCATTGGTAAATGTGCAAATCCGTGCCGCAGATGCCCGTGCGGTGCACACGAATGAGCACGTCATTGATGCCAATGGTTGGTGTTGGAACATCCTCAAGCCAAAGTCCAGGCTCTCTTTTACTTTTTGCGAGTGCTTTCACTTTTTGTAACCATGCTCCTTTTTGAGTTTGTAGGTGATGCTGTCCACCAAGGCCTGCCAACTGGCCTCGATAAGGTTTTCGGAGACGCCCACCGTTCCCCAAGTGTCGTGGCCATCACTGGACTCGATCAGCACGCGAACCTTGGCGTCAGTGGCGCCTTTGGGGTTGAGGACGCGAACTTTATAATCGGTCAAGCGAATGTCCTTGATGCAGGGGAAGAATGTTGTCAGCGATTTCCTCAAAGCTCTGTCCAGGGCGCTGACCGGGCCCACGCCTTCCGCCGCAGTGTGTTCTTCTTTGCCATCCACCCGCAGCTTGATGACCGCTTCCGAATAGGGCGCTCCCCCGCCCTTCTTTTCGGTAATCAGGCGGAATCCATCCAGTTCAAAGAACTCTTTGGCGTGGTGGACCAGCTTGTCGAAGAGCATTTCAAATGATGCTTCTGCTCCCTCAAACTGGTAGCCGTCGTGTTCCATTTCTTTAAGCTTATCCACCACCACTTTGGCGTCGGGAGACGATTGGTCAATCTTGAGGCCCAGCTCCACCGCCTTGTAGATTACATTGCTCTTGCCCGAAAGCTCCGAAACCAGGACGCGCCGTTCGTTACCGACCACCGCGGGGTCCACATGTTCGTAAGCGGAAGTCTCTTTCATCACTGCGCTCACATGAATGCCTCCCTTGTGAGCGAATGCACTCTTGCCCACGTAGGGCAGATCCTGGCGGGGGGGAAGATTGGCAAGCTCGCTGACATAATGGGAGACTTCCGTTAGATGCTTAAGGCTTTCTTTGCCAATCGAACGCATCCCCAGCTTTAACTCAAGGTTGGCAATCACCGAACACAGGTTGGCATTACCACACCGTTCGCCATAGCCGTTGATGGTCCCTTGCACCTGCACGGCGCCCAGTTGCACCGCGGCAATCGCATTGGCCACCGCCATCTCACAATCGTTGTGGGTGTGAATCCCCAGCGGCGCTTTGGCCTGTTTGGCCGCAGCCTGAAAGCGCTCCCGAATGTCGGCAGTCATCGTGCCCCCATTGGTGTCGCAAAGCACCAGGACATCGGCCCCCGCCTCTTCTGCAGCCTGGAGCGTCGCCAGGGCATAGGCCGGGTCCGCTTTGTACCCGTCAAAGAAATGCTCGGCGTCATAGATCACTTCCCGGCCATAGGATTTCAGAAAGACTACAGAATTCCGAATGAGGTCAAGATTTTCTTTCAGCGAAACCCCCAAGGCGACTTTCACGTGCAGGTCCCAGGTCTTCCCGAAGATCGTCACCACCGGCGTGCCGGCTTCGATTAACGCCTGCAAATTCCGGTCGTGGGTTACAGCGTGGCGCGGGTGGCAGGTGCTGCCAAACGCCGCGAGTTTGGCATGCTTCAGTTTCAGCTCCTGAGCGCGCTGGAAGAAGGCCACGTCCTTGGCGTTCGAGCCAGGCCATCCGCCCTCGACATAGTCCACTCCCAATTCGTCGAGTTTCCTGACGATGTGGAGCTTGTCTTCCAGGGAAAACGAGATGTTTTCTCCCTGCGAGCCGTCCCGCAGAGTCGTATCGTAGATTTGAATCTTTTTCATAGTTGCATTTGATCCTGGCGAGTTGATGAGGTTTTGTAGCGCTGAACTTTAGTTCAGCATGTGCCGACCTGAAAATCGGCGCTGCCTTGTCTTTCATCAACCTCCTGGAAAATCAGGATACGGTGAGAATGACGAATCCGTTGCAATAAGTCAATGTTCATCCCTGCGCTCCCCACTCAACTTCACCATCTTGCGCGCTCCGGGACGGTGTGGACTCCCATTGCGGTGTAGGGGCCCATTGCCACGCGTCCCTACTTCCGGAAAGAGGGATGCCCGTCGATTCAACGCGACCCACCGCGTGGGAAAAAACCCTAACTCCATGTTTTTCATCAACATAATGGAAAGATAGCTATAACCTGCTTATCTTTCAATAACATAATGGAAAGGCCTGTTTCGGGCATTTTTTCTCCATGTGTTTTCAATAACATAATGGAGGTTACCTTCATTTTTTCCCCCCGCGTTTTTTCGCTAGCTTTCACTAAGGGTGCATTAACTCCTTGTATTTCAACGACATATATTTTGCCAAGATATTATCCATTTGCGACTAATTCCTTTTGTTTCTATTACATAATGGAAAGCCGCGGTCATTAATGCAGTGCTGAATTTCATCTCGCATGCGCCCACCCGTTGAATAAGTCGCCCCTTATATGTCCCCGCCAGGGTACGCTAGGCTCAGCTCACACTATACCACCAAGGCTAGCTATGTCAAGCAAATATTAGAGCCTACGCCATAGAATCCAGGGATTAAGGTAAAAACTCATCATCAGACCCCGGTAGCTCATGTCGGGCAAGCACCCGCTGGAAAACCGGCCCGAGAGCAGATAGAATACGCAGGGGCTAGTAATCAGCGTAAAGAGGAGGCGAACCATGTCCGAACGGATCAGCCGCAGAGAGACATTGCGAAGGGGCTTGGCCGCGACGAGCCTGCTGGCGTTATTGTCCGATTGGAACATGCCGGCACTGGCGCAAGGCGAGACGGATGTGCCCTTCACCGACATTCCCAAAGATTTCAATCCCCGGAACCCCAATGCCACCACCCAACTGCTGGATATCCGTAACATCAACGGTCCGTTTACTCCGGCGGATCAGTTCTTCAGCGTTCAGCACTTCAACCGCCCTGAGATCGACGGGGCCGCCTATCGCCTGAAATTGACCGGATTGGTCAAGAAGGCCACCGATTTTTCTCTGGCGGACCTACGCGGTATGCAGTCCGCCGAGGTAGCCGTAGGTTACGAATGTTCCGGTAATAGCGGCCATTCCATGCAGGGTCTGTCTTCTTGTGGCCGTTTTACCGGAGTGCCGCTGAGGAACCTGCTGAAACAAGTTGGGGTCGGGGCCACAGCTCGGGAGGTTGTGTTCTTCGGCGCGGACCGCGGCGCCCAGGAGGTGGTGTTCCGGAAGCAGACATTCAACCTGGAACAGCAGTTCGGCCGGAGTATCACTCTGGAGAATGCCATGAAACCGGAGCCGCTCGTGGCCTACGCGCTGAACGGCGAACCCTTGAAGCGCGAGCAGGGATTCCCGGTGCGCCTGATTATGCCGGGCTGGTACGGCGTGGCCAACGTGAAGTGGCTCGCGGAAATACATCTTCAGGAAGACCGCTATCTGGGGAATTTTCAGGCCCGCTGGTACCGATCCGTGGTCGGAGTGGGTGGCACCGGTGAAGACAACGATCCCGAGACGCAGTGGGTGGAGACCGAGGTTACGCGGATGCATTTGAAGTCGGTGATCGCACGGGTGAGGAAAACCGGAGGAGCGCATGAAATTCTCGGTTTTGCGCTGAACGACGGGACACCGCTGGCGTCGGTGGAGATCCAGATTGACAACGGGCCGTGGCAAAAAGCGGTGCTCGCCTCGACCAACGGCAAATATTCTTGGAAACTCTTTACCTACCGCTGGGAAGGCGCCACGCCCGGCGAACATACGCTGGTTTCGCGCGTCACCGATGCGGAGGGTGCCGTCCAGCCGACGGCAGCCGAACTGAAGCGCAAAAAGACATTCCTCGAGGACAACGCGCAGTTCCCCCGCAAGGTCATGATCGCTTAATTGCACAGCCCGGTGACTGGCTGTAGTCAAGCAAGCGTAGCGCACCTTCGCCTTTTTGGGCCTGCGGTTCTTCCCTATACTCGCGCTCCCGAACACGAGGGCAGGCGTCCGTCCTCGGGATTTGTGGTTCTTGCAAAGGAAGAACCGCGGACCCCAAAAACGAGGGTCCGCGCTACCCTTTTTTCACCTTGTCGATCTTGCACATCCATGTGAATAGGGGCCTACAACTTCAGGCGGAAAGCCTCCACGCTGTCATTTCGCCTCTTCCTCCACAAAATTGTGCTCAGAAACTTTGGTGGGTTCGGCGATGGCGATGATGCGATCCAAATCGAAGTCCTTATACAAATCGAGGCAGTAGAGGTCGGCGAACTCCTGATAGTCGACCGGTTTTTCCAAAAGATAAATCAGGCTGTGCATCCCTCCCTGCACGGAGGCCTCCGAAAACAGGTGCGGCGATAGCGCCGAAGCTACCAGCGCTTCCATCTGGCTGCGGATGCCCGTGCTTTCAATTCGAACTGAAGGGACATGCCACCGCTCGCGCCCATAATTGCTGAGGGCGATGAGTTGTGCAGCCTCCAGGCCCAGCGAGCGATTGCCTGCGGCCGCCAACATCTCTGGGAAAAGAAACAAGGGACCATCCGGAGTCGCGTCCCCCGTGAACACAAGGTCCAGAACCAGCACTTGCTCACTACGATCCATACGTTCGGCGATTTCCGGTATCCGGTCCCACACCTCCTCGACGGCGCCTTTCTTCCCCTTGTCATTGATTACGATGGTCAAAGGGGCGCCCTCAGGCGTGGGAATATCTTTCAGCCAAACTCCCGTGGCGCTGAGGCCGTTGCTCAGCAGGAAGCGGTAAGAAACCGATTCCACACCGTTGTGCTTCGTGTTGGCAGCCAACCAGGCCTGCTGCACGGTCACCGGATGATAGCGCAGGACCTCCTCGAGTTTGCTCCTTTCGGTATCTGCCCAAGCGGCTTTACCGGTAGAATCCGAAGGAATGGTCGACCGCGTAATCCTCGCCGCCAGTTTCCTGGCCAAGCCCAGTATCGTCAGGTTATCCTTCGGCAACCCTGCCGCAAGGTCGCTATAGCTCTTGACGTACTCGCCGACCTCGATTTCCTGGTCGGAGGCGGACAAACCAAAGTATTTCGCCAGAAAGTAGTAGGTTTGCTGCCGGTCATCAAGCCCATAATTGTGGGCCGAAATGGTGGTGTTCTCGTAAAACTGTAGAGCATCCTCCTTCCCATACAACCGGAAAAAGGGCCGCACAGCCTCGTAGATGTAAGGCTTCACCAAGGCGGCGCGAAAACAGCAATCGTCTTCGGCGTTACTGATTTGCAGCGTAGGCCGGGGGGCCCGAATCGCCGTCAGCGTCGAGTAATCCTGCCCCACCAAGAGATCCGTGGCGTTCTGCTCAATGTCCCCGGCCTCGACGACCGGGGCAAGCGCCATCCTTCCCTCCAGAGTCGTGTACCCCGCCACCGGAACAGAGACGTTCACCCTTTCGTCGAGCGAACTCAAAATGATCGTTTGCCATCCGCCACCGGACAATCCCGTGACCGCGATGCGGTTTTGATCCACATTCGGGTTTTGCCATAAATAGTCGAGCCCGCGGCGCATGGCCAGATAGAACAACCCCTCGAGATTCGCTCCTACCAAATCCAGGTCCCCGCCAAACCAATGCTCGTTTTGTTTGTCATGAAGCTCACCCATCCCGATCCATTCAAGGTTCAGCGCCAGCATGCCCCGAAGGGCTTGGTTGATGCACAGTTTTTGTTGGAACGGTTCCGCTTTGCCGGTCACACTGAAGTGCCCCATGACGTTCAGCACCGCCGGGACCTTGCCCTGCATGGTCTCCGGCTCATAAAGAAGCGCGGTGGAATAGAATCCCGGCACAATCTCGTAGCGCAGTTTCCGTAACCGGTATCCCTTTCCGGAGGGAATGGTTCCCAAATCTTCGAATCGCGGGGCTGAATTGACCCATTCCGTCGGCCATCCATGAAACACCACGTTCTCGAGCACACGCTTGCGGATTTGCTCCCCCTCCATGGTCCACTTTTCCGGAGTGGTAATAGGAGGAAGTTTCGGAACTTGCTTCATCAGATACTGTTGCAGTTGAAATCTCACCACATCGGGCGACTGTAATTCCTTCTCCACGATTGGCTTCAACTGGTACGGCGTGCTCTGCGCCCGCAAGAGGGTTGCAATGAGGAAGACTAAGAGGGATAGCGAGCATCGCAGCTTCATGGTGCCTCCAAGGGATTGCAGTGAATTGAATTCGGTTGCCCCGAACTGACGGTCACAATGAGGGTGTTTCACCAGGTTTTCTGAAATGGATCCCCCACCTTAGCTCGATTATTCGTCGTCCATTGAGTCCACTGGGTGTCGCGATCCTGGTCATAAACCCACTTGGACAGCCCGCTGGCGTGTTGGGCAATGGCTTCAAAGACGCGATGGGCTATCACCAATTGCCCCACCTTATTGGCATGCACGCCGTCGTAATGAATCAGCCAGTCGGCCATCCCCTCCGACGCCCAGATATCCGCCAGAATGCAGTCATACTCGGCTGCCAACCCGCGGATGCAGTCATTGTAACGGCGGGTGAGTTCTACGCTGCCCTTATCATAAGGTGGGAAGCTCTTCCAGCCGGTCATATAGTATACGGTGGTTACTACCGTTACGGGAGAGCATGCCTTTTGCACGTCGCCGATAATCGTGGCCATGTCTGCACGGAAATCGCTTAGGGGCATGTCCGCCCGCATATCATTCAGACCGTAGGCGAGGATGAAAAGATCGGGCTTAAGATCGATGACATCGGCATGGTAACGCTCCATGGCACTGGGCTTTGCCGACTTGGCGTAGCCGGGGCTCCGCGGCGAAATGGCGTTGGCGCTGATTCCTTTGTTGAAGTATTCAATGGGTTCCTTTTGGCAGTTATTGATCAACTGCACGAGAACATCCCCGTAGCGGTCCTCCTTCTTTAGGAGCCAACCCCCTCCCTGCACATGGCTTTCACCCAAAATGACAAGGCGCTTAAAAGGTTCCTTTTGATAATCCTTGGGCCGATCATGCGGATCGCGACAACAAAGCTGGAGATTTCCTCCCCCCTGCGAATCACGGTCGTTCCCCGCTGCAGTTTGATTCCTCGGTGGAAGGCCCGCGATAGCAACCCCCATCGAAGCGCTCTTCAAGAAATCACGCCGTTCCATGGCTCCCTCTCTATATGAACTCGATATCGGCGACTCCCTCGGCGATTTGACCCAGGTATTGGCCGTCCGCCCTGACATCCACGGCCAAAGCGACTCGGGGGTTTGCCCGGTCCCAGTCGTCGGGGACGGATACCGAGAAAGGCGCCGAGCCATCCTGGCCGGGAGGAATGGTTAAATCCAATAATGCCGGTGAAGCCTTCCAGCCCGCCGGCAGGACCACGGCGGCTTCCAGATGCATGGGGTGCGAGCGGTAGTTGCGAACCCGCAGCTCAAGGTTCGCGCTGGAGCCCGCCTTCGCCTGGAGTTGATAGGGATAAACCCTGACCCAACTGGGGTTCAGGCCAAAGTTGCAATCCGGGTCGGCGATGGCAGCAAAGAAATACTTCTGTTGCCCCTCCAGGCGATACTTCAGATTCTCCAGGTCGGTCTTATTGCTCACGAACGGTTTGCCGTGGCCGGGCGCCACAATGTTGGGTTCATGTTCGAGAATCGTTTTGATGGATTTCACATGGCTGTCGTTTTCCACCCAATTGCGAAAGATCAGGTTGTGGCGCAGCAAGCTGTCCGAGCTTCCCGTGGGGAAGAAGGCGTCGCCGGTGAAAGCCACCCGCGCGCCATCGATGTTTACGAACATCGCCATCTGGTATTCCGTATGTCCGGGCGAGTGGAAAACCTGAAACTCATATTCCTCCCACTTGAATGTCTCACCGTTTCGAAAAGCCCGATCGATCTTGATCGGCTCTCCCAGGATGCATCCCAAGTTGTAGCCACGAGGGTTCTGAAGGACATCGACCATGTTTTCGTAGCACCACACCTTGGCGCCGTGATGGCGCACGAGATGAGGGAAACCGTTCAAATGGTCGTCGTGCATATGGCTGGGCATGATGACATCCACGGATTTCATTCCGAACTGCGCCTTGAGCTGGGGGACGGTGTGCTCGGCAAAGCCCATGCGGTCGCGAACGGAGGTGCCGTTCATGTAAACGTTGAAGAAATTTCCGCTGGCGGAACCGTAATCCACAAACAGCGCTTTGCCGCTGTCACTGATCAGAGCATATGAACTCGAAGTGGTCTGATAAGAAGCCACGAGATGGGGCGTCACCGCATAAGGCTTGCATTCCACCGTCAGGGTTGAACCCGGAGAGTACGCCAAGTACCAACCCTTCAACTTTTCAATGAGGTCGGCGATCCCTGCATCCGGTTGGTTGAAGGGTTCCCCGTGGGATGGGCAGATCAACTCCGGCCCCTGTTCACGAACCCGGGTCAGCGAAAAGATGGCGCAGTCAACTCCATCGGTGCTCCCGTACTGGTATTGCAGCTCGAAGAGGTTCACCACTTTTCCTGGCGAGTGAATCAGGTCTCCCGTGAAGGCCACCTTCTTTCCGTCCACAACTCCCATTAGACTGACCGAGCCCAGCGTGTGGCCGGGTGAGGGGTGGATCAGCAGTTCGTAAGGTCCCCAGCGGTACGTGTCATAATCGCGCAGAACACCCGCTACGGGCACGTTGTTCGTCAAGCTGAAGAAATCATTTTTGACGTAATAGATTTCGAAGATGCGCCGATTCCTCCAGAAATTCTCGGCATCATCGAAGAGGTACTTTTCATGTTCGGGAACGATGATCGGAATCCGCTCCGCAACCGCGCGGGAGTCCCCCTGGCACTGGTCGCGATGGTGGTGAGTGTGCAGGATCGCCTCAACCTTGCTGACGCCAATCTGGGCGAGCAGGTTCAGGACGTGCCCGGACCCAAAGTCAATCAAGATGGCGCGCCCCCCGTCCTTGAGAACATAAACGTTGCAAGTGTCACGGAGCACGTAAAGGTTGGGAGAAATTTGTGTCAGCCCCCCCTGCGGCATGAAATGCACAGGAGGTGGCAGAGCCGGCGGCGTCGGTTGCTTTCCCGGTGAACTTCCCGCAAACTCCGCAGCCACCAGTCCCGCTCCGGCGTTGCGCAAAAAGTCCCGGCGGCTTACACCCAGTTCTTTTGAGGAATTGCGCTTTCTCATCGCTGCCCCCCTTAGTACAAAAACTCGGTTCTCCTCTTTGGGCCCATACCTCCACATACTCGCGCATAGACTACACGGATTCGTATGGCTGTCAAGATCCAACCGGCCCTTACCGGGGCAAATAATGCCGTAGGAAGGTACACCACTCCAGCGGTAGTGGAGACGCGCAGTTTCTGGGGGGAAATGCGAAGCTTACCTGCTTACTTCGCACCAGGCCGAACGCTCGTAGCCCGTGGTCCTTTCTCGCCGCGCTCCATCTCAAACTCCACCGCCTCGCCTTCTTTCAACCCATCGAAGTTAAGTTGTTGAAGGCTGCTGCGATGGAAGAAGATCTCTTGGCCATCAGTTGAACGAATGAACCCAAATCCGCGGTCGCGGATGACACGCTTGATTGTGCCTTGCATAGACACCTCGATTTGCGTAAGGGGGCCTTTTGTGGCCGGTCGGTCAACATGCCAGTGATGTTACCTCTCGCACGCGTTGGGGGCACTGTACCAGCACACAGGTTCATTGTCAAAGGGGTGAAAATGAGGGGGGGTTGAACTACTGACAATATGTCATACCGGGTTGCCGGCACTTACGGGTCTTCCGTTCTGAACGATTCCACCGCGCTCGCCAGGTCTTCGTAGATATCGAATACGGTGCTGAGACGGGTAATCTGCAAGAGTTGCTGAACTCCGCGTGGCAGGTGGAGTAGTTTCAAATCTCCGCCGGCATTGCGTGCGGAGGTATAACCCGCAACCAAGGTCGAGAGTCCTACGCTATCAAGATAGGTAACTTCCCCCAGGTTCAGGATGATGCGATGATGCCCCGCCTTGAGCAGTTGTTTCAATTTCGAGCGCACCGCTTCCGTTTCCGGACCCAACGTGATACGTCCGCGCAAATCCACCAGCATGACTTCATCGACA
>Ga0335085_10003763_pt1 | contig 25804 bp, 31 predicted proteins | sample Lox_Sample_45_FD_206712 | JGI IMG/M metagenome (GOLD analysis project Ga0335085, IMG submission 206712) | Soil microbial communities from Loxahatchee National Wildlife Refuge, Florida, United States - Lox_Sample_4.5 | ecosystem: Environmental > Terrestrial > Soil > Wetlands | place: USA...
ATCGCAACCTTGTCGAGGAGAACCCACGGGATCATGCTATGTTCGTCCTTTCACGGACAGACAGTGCAAACCTTGCTCGTCGCTATGTCAGGGCGAAAGCTAAATGCAATATATCGAAAACATCAAAGTCGTATTCGCGCTGTTTGCGGTCGCCGCAATGTTCGCCTATTTCGCCACCATGTCTAATTTTCTAATACGGCTTGATCTATATCATCATGAGCTTTGGACGGATTTCGGCTCAGCTCGCGTGATGCCCAGTTCCCTTGCCAATCAGTTTCGTTTGAACAAGTTTGTCGTCTTGGGTAAATACCGCGCCTTGGGCGACGATGTGTTGAACCGGCGCGGATTGCTGGTCCGAATAGCGCTCGCAGCAGTCATTCTGGTAATTGCCTCGGCTCCTCTAATTGCCCCGCCACATTGAAAGACCGCAATGCAACTCCATCTCTCCACCTGGCCGGAAATCGGAAACTACCTCGAGACCTCGAAGGCCATCGTCATTCCCATCGGCTCGACGGAGCAGCACGGGCCGAACGGCCTGCTCGGCACCGATGCGCTGTGCCCGGAGATCATCGCCAAACGCGCCGGCGACGAGAGCGGCATCCTGATCGGCCCCACCTTCAATGTCGGCCAGGCGCAGCATCACATGGCGTTTGCCGGCACCATCACGTTGCGTCCCACCACCATGATCGCGGCGATGCTCGACTGGTCGCAGAGCCTCGCGCGCCACGGCTTCGAGCGGCTCTACTGGCTGAACGGCCATGGCGGCAACATCAACACCATCAACGCCGCGTTCAGCGAGATCTATCACGGCATCAGCTTCGACCGCGCCGGATCGAACCATCCGCCGCTGCGCTGCACCTTGCGGAATTGGTGGGAGCTTTCCGGCGTGGCCGATGTGTGCAAGGCGCTGTTTCCGGTGGGCGAGGGCAGCCACGCCACGCCGTCCGAAGTGTCGGTGACGTATTTCGGCTATCCCGATGCGGTGAAGCAGGTGGAGATGTCGCCGAAGATCGCGCCGACCGGCCCCATCTACGATGCCGAGGATTACCGCAAGCGTTTTCCCGATGGCCGCATCGGCTCCGATCCGTCGCAGGCATCGATCGAGGCGGGCGAGAAGATCGTGAACGCGGCCGTGAAGGCACTGATCACCGAATTCCGCGCGTTCGCGGCAAGCTGAAGGCGCCGATGAGTGCGGTGCCGGTCCCTCCGGTTATCGAAACGACAGACCTGGTTCGCCGCTTCGGCGATCTTGCTGCCGTGAATGGCGTCTCATTCAGCGTGGCGCCGGCCGAGATATTCGGGCTGATCGGACCCAACGGCGCCGGCAAAAGCACGCTGATCAAGATGCTGACCACGTTGCTGCCGCCCACATCGGGCCGGGCGCGCGTCGCCGGCTTCGACGTGAGCAAGGCGCCGGCGCAGGTGCGCAGGCATATCGGCTATGTCCCGCAGCTCCTGTCGTCGGATCGCGAACTCACGGGCTACGAAAATCTCGTTCTCTCCGCGCGGCTTTATCTCGTTCCGCGCGAGCAGCGCAATGACCGCATCGAGCAGGCAATCGCCATGATGAAGCTCGGAGACGCGCGGGACCGGCTCGTCGGTTCCTACTCCGGCGGCATGTTGCGGCGCCTGGAGATCGCGCAAAGCACCCTGCACCAGCCTGCGGTCCTCATTCTCGACGAGCCGACGGTCGGGCTCGATCCCGGCGGGCGGCACACGGTGTGGGATCATGTGCGGTCGCTCAATCGCGAGCTTGGCATGGCCGTGCTGCTGACAACCCACTACATGGACGAGGCGCAGGAGCTTTGCCATCGTGTTGCGATGATCTACGCGGGGAAGCTGAGCGCGATCGGAACGCCTGACGAGCTGACGCGCCTTTACGCGCCGGGCGGAACGCTCGACGATGTCTACCAGAACATCATCTCCAGGGACGAGGCAGCCGGCCCATGACAGCGGCGCGGCAGGACATCGGGACAACGGAATCGGCCCGCGACTATGTCACCCACGTGTTCGCCGTGGCCGACGCCGAATTCCACAAGCTGATGCACGATCCGCTCGAGCTGTTCAGCCGGGCCATCCAGCCGGTACTTTGGCTCGTGCTGTTCGGCGAGGTGATGGCGCAGGTGCATGGCATCACCTCGGAGGGCCAGCGCTATGTCGATTTCCTCGCACCGGGCATTCTCGCGCAGAGCGTGCTTTTCGTTTCCATCTTCTACGGCATCTCGGCGATCTGGGAGCGCGACCTCGGGGTGCTGCACCGATATATGGTGAGCCCGGCGCCGCGTAGCGCGCTCGTTCTCGGCAAAGCCCTCTCGTCCAACGTCCGGGCGCTCTCGCAGGCGGTTGTCGTTTATGTTTGCGCGGTCCTGCTCGGCGTTTCCATGGATGTCGACCCCGTGCACATCCTCGCCGTCGTCGCGCTGATCGCCCTCGGCTCGGCGCTGTTCTCCACCTTCTCGCTGATCATCGCCTGCATCGTGAAGACCCGCGAGCGGTTCATGGGTATCGGCCAGGTGCTCACCATGCCGATCTTCTTTGCCAGCAATGCCATTTACCCGATCGCGATCATGCCGGCCTGGCTGAAAATCATCGCCATCGTCAATCCACTGACCTACGAGGTGGATGGCCTGCGCGCGATGATGTTGCGCGGCTCGACGAGCGGGCTGGGACTGGCGACGGATTTCGCCGTTCTTTCCGCCGTGTTCGCCGGCCTGCTGCTGATTGCGACGCGCTTCTATCCGCGCATGACGGAATAGCCGGCCGCCCGTGATAGAATGATGTTGTCCATCATGCGGGGAAGACCATGATCAACGGCGCGCACGTCATCCTCTATTCCAAGGACGCGGAGGCCGACAAAACCTTCTTCAGGAATGTGCTGAAGTTCGGCCATGTGGATGTCGGCCATGGCTGGCTGATCTTCAAGCTGCCGCCATCGGAAGTGGCCGTGCATCCCTCCGACGAGAACGACATGCACGAGCTCTATCTCATGTGCGACGACCTCGAGGCCGAGATGGCGCGGCTGAAGAAATCGGGTGTGGCGTGCGACCCGCCGGCGATGCAGCCCTGGGGCAACCTCACGCGACTCACCTTGCCGGGCGGCGGCAAGCTCGGGCTTTACCAGCCAAGGCACGAGAGGCCGTAATCCCCGCCCGTCATGGCCGCCCTTGAGGCGGCCACCCATCCGGCGCGCGTCTGCGCGCCGAAATGACTCTATCGCTCGCAGACGCTCGCGCGATGGGTGGCCGGGTCAAGCCCAGCGAGCATCTTCCCGCAACTCAATTGCTGAGCGACCATGAAACGCGGAATGCATACTGTCGCGAATCGTAGACCGGTGAATCCGCTGTGGGCGGTTGCATTCGAATCATTTCTGTCAAACGCAAGTGGGCGTGGCCCAAACGATCGGACTTGGCCGAATTATTGGCAACCCAACATTCGTTGAGGCGGCCATCGTCAGTAACTTTGCACTTCACATCCGTGTAGCCGGTCTCAGCCAAGCGAATAGAAATCGGTGGGTAGTAATAGAGAACATCCTGAGCATTGAGGGCGTTCAGGTGAACGGGTTTGTACGGAGCAGTGGCCGCTTCATGGCTTCCGACGATTTGGGGTTTGTCCAGTTCTGATCGAATGAGCGCGATCTCGACTCGTTGTCCAACTGGCGCGCCAGGTAAATGAAGCGGCTTTCTCGAAAGCGAATTCAGGACTGCGTGGTCTGCTTCCGGGTAATCAGGCTCGGGATCGGTCTTACAGTCCCTTGTTACATATTCCGATGAAATATCACAGGTCACAAATACCTGATCGGGTGGGCCAGGAAGCTGCCACGTCATAACAAAGCTACGTTTGAAATCTGATGGCAGCGGAGAAGTAAGCTGCATTAGATTGATAACATTTAGCGTCGCTGCACTAAATCCCGCACCGGTCGGTGTTTCGCTGGTGATCCAGCAATTGTCCAATTTGCCGTTTTTTAAGACTGTGCAATCTGCTGATGCTTGCCCGTTCAATTTCGCCGCCATGGCAGCTCGAGGATAGTATTGGCGTTGCAAGTCTTTCAGGTGAAGTTCCGTAGTTGCAGAGTCGGCAACATCGGGGGGAAGTCCTACTGCGGGCTCCCGTAGCTTCAGTAGCACGGAAACACGTTTGCCCACCGGTGCATTGAGGATGACCAATCCGTTCAAATATTTTTCGACAAATGGAGCTGGCGGGATATATCCGTTCAGTCCAGGCGCAGCTTCGCAGTTGGCTGTCACATGTTTGTCTGTGATTACACATGTTCCCACGGCACCAGCCTGCCACGAAGTAAAGACATAGCCTGATTGGTCAGACCCCTGAACCGCCCCTGTCGATGCGAGAAGAGTAAGACCCATTGCGAAGGCGCTTCTGTAAAGAGTTTCTCTAACCATCAGAGCCCCCGAACATTCCAAAACAGGCGTATACAAAGACACATTATGTTCCTATTGAAAGCCGTCTAAGCGCAACACTCGAAAAATTCCCATCATCCGTTCGCAAATGCCATGACAGCGGAGGGGAAGGCCGCTAAGGTCGATTCACCCCAGGGGTGCTCCGTGGTGGAGCTGAGATCGAGGCGGGCTGGCCTCGAGTCCCTTTGAACCTGATCCGGGTTGTGCCGGCGTAGGGAGAGGCAAATGAACAAACCCATCCTGCATCCGAAATCCGTCGAGATCACGCGCGGGGCGCTGACCGGTTCGCGCAAGATCACGGTCGATGGCGTGCCGTTCCGCGAAGTGGCGCTGTCGGGTGGCGAGCCGAGCGTGCGGCTGTACGATACAAGCGGTCCGTACACCGACGATGCCGCACACATCGAAATCGAACGCGGGCTGGCCGCGCGTCGCCGCGAATGGATCCTGGCACGCGGCGATGTCGAGGAATACGAAGGTCGTGCGCGCAAGCCGGAAGACGACGGGCTGAAGCGCGGCGAGCTGCTCTCGGTGGCGCAATTCGATCGCACCGGCCGCAGGCCCCTGCGGGCGAAAGCGGGCCGCAACGTGACGCAACTGCACTACGCGCGCCAGGGCCTCATCACCGAGGAAATGAAATTCATCGCGGCGCGCGAGAACCTCGGGCGCTCCGCGCTGGCCGACGGCAATTCCTTCGGCGCCAACATCCCGCAGCACATCACGCCGGAATTCGTGCGCGACGAAGTCGCGCGCGGCCGCGCCATCATTCCGGCCAACATCAATCACCCGGAAACCGAGCCGATGATCATCGGCCGCAATTTCCTCACCAAGGTCAATGCCAATATCGGCAACTCCATCGTCACCTCCGGTGTGGCGGAAGAGGTCGACAAGCTCGTGTGGTCGATCCGCTGGGGCGCCGACACGGTGATGGACCTCTCAACGGGGCGCCACATCCACACCATCCGCGAATGGATCGTGCGCAATGCGCCCGTGCCGATTGGTACGGTGCCGATCTACCAGGCGCTGGAGAAAGTGGGCGGCATCGCCGAAGAGCTCACGTGGGAGATCTATCGCGACACCCTGATCGAGCAGTGCGAGCAGGGCGTCGATTATTTCACCGTGCATGCCGGCGTGCGGCTGCCGCACATTCCGCTCACCGCCGAACGCGTCACCGGCATCGTGTCGCGCGGCGGATCGATCCTGGCCAAATGGTGCCTCGCCCATCACAAGGAGAATTTCCTCTACACGCATTTCGAAGAGATCTGCGAGCTGCTGAAGCAATACGACGTGTCGTTCAGCCTCGGCGACGGGTTGCGTCCCGGTTCGACGGCGGATGCGAACGATGCGGCGCAATTCGCCGAACTGGAAACGCTGGGCGAGCTCAACAGGATCGCGCAACGCCACGACGTGCAGGTGATGATCGAAGGCCCCGGTCACGTGCCGATGCACAAGATCAAGGAGAACATGGACCGCCAGCTCGCCGCCTGCGACGAGGCGCCGTTCTATACGCTCGGGCCGCTCGTCACCGACGTGGCGCCCGGCTACGACCACATCACGTCGGCCATCGGCGCGGCCATGATCGGATGGTTCGGCACGGCGATGCTTTGCTACGTGACGCCCAAGGAGCATCTGGGACTCCCCGACCGCGACGATGTGAAGGCGGGCGTGATCGCCTATCGCATCGCTGCGCACGCAGCCGACTTGGCGAAAGGCCATCCGGCCGCGCGCATCTGGGACGACGCGATGAGCAAGGCGCGCTTCGAATTCCGCTGGCGCGACCAGTTCGCACTCGCGCTGGACCCCGAGACGGCGCAGGCCTTCCACGACGAAACGCTTCCGGCGGACGGCGCCAAGGTCGCGCATTTCTGCTCCATGTGCGGGCCGAAATTCTGCTCGATGAAGATTTCGCAGGAAGTGCGCGATGCCGCGCGCGGCAAGAATGATTGGGAAGCGGGCGACACGTTGTCGTCTGCCGAAATCCGCGCCGCCATGGCGAAGAAGGCGGAAGAGTTCAAAGCCGGCGGCGGCGAGATCTACGTCCACAAGCCGGCGGCGGAGTAGTTGGGCAATCTGACAATCCGCTTGGCGGCGATGGACGATATTCCGGTTCTGCGGGATGTGATGGACGCGTCCATCGCCGGATTGCTCAAGCCGTTTCTGACGCCGGAGCAGATCGAAGCGTCATACGCCGTCATGGGCCTCGACACGCAGCTGATCGAGGACGGAACCTACTACGTCGTCGAGGCGGATGGCGCCATTGCCGGCTGCGGCGGCTGGAGCCGCAGGGCCACCTTGTTCGGCGGCGATCATTCCTCGGGCCGGGATGCAGCGCTGCTCGATCCGAAGAAGGATGCCGCCCGCGTGCGCGCGATGTATACCCATCCGGCGTTCGCGCGGCGCGGAGTCGGCCGGCTGATCCTCGATGCCAGCGAACGCGCCGCCGCCGCCGAAGGCTTCAGCCGCGTCGAACTTGCCGCGACGGCAGGTGGCGAACCGCTCTATCGTGCCTGCGGATATGTGGCCGTGTCGCGATTCCAATCGGGACCAGGCGACATCGTGCCGATGTGCATGATGACGAAGGACATCTGAGGGGGCTTCTGCTTGATCGATCTCAAGGCGAGTGGGCATCGCGCCATGGGGCTTTGCGTCGCCTTTACGCTGTCGGTGTTGTCCGCGAATACCGCGCCGGCGGACGAGGCGAAGTGCAAACTCACACCCGAAGACAAGGCGGCGAACGCGAAGCTCAGCTTTGACGAATTCGATCAGATGGGCGTCACGGCGTCGACATGGCGCGCACTGGAAGAGGCGGGGTGCCACAAGCTGGCGGTCGAAGCGGCGGAGGACTATCTGGTCAATGGTCCGGTGCTGACGCCGAGCGCCAAATCCGATGTGCTGTTTCACATCGCGCAGTCGCTTGCCTTCGACGGTGACAATCCCGGCGCAGCACTGATGGTCACTGCTGCGATCCCGCCCGGCCGCGACAACCACGGTGATCTCGACTGGACAACCTATCTCATCGGCACATGGGCGTTCCTGGCGAAGGACCGCGCCAGGCTCGATGCGGCCGCCACAAAAGTGGCCGCCGAACCGGGAAACGGTAATCGCATCGACGGCGACGTTCTGAAAGGGCTCGCGGCCTGTTTCGACAAGCCTTATGCCAAGGCCTATGTCGATTGCCGGCCGCCGCTTCCCAAACACTGATGGACTGGCGCGTTCCTGCGGAGATGCCTTGGGAAAAATCCCGCGATGAAGTAACGAGAGATACGCCGCTTGAGGCGGGCTAACGGAAGGGTATCGATGTACCGCATTTTCCCGGCACTATTTCTGTTGTTGATCGCATCCGCGGCGACTGCCGCGGTCGAGCCGTTTCCGCCAAGCTTCCACACGGCCATGATCGGGACGAACGGCGCGCATCTCTACATCCGCAGCGGTGGTCACGGGCCTGCGGTGGTTCTGCTGCACGGGTTTGGCGACACGGGCGACATGTGGGCGCCGGTGGCAGCAAAGCTCGCGAAAGATCACACGGTCGTCGTTCCCGATTTGCGCGGCATGGGTCTCTCGGATCATCCCGAAGGCGGTTACACGAAAGCCAATGAAGCGCGCGACATCGCCGGTGTGATGGATGGGCTGAAGATCGGCAAGGCCGATCTCGTCACCCACGACATCGGCAACATGGTCGGTTATGCGCTGGCAGCGCAGTATCCTTCGCGGATCACCAAATGGGTCGTCATCGATGCACCGCTGCCAGGCATCGGCCAGATCTGGCAGGACCAGCTCGTCAATCCGAAAACCTGGCACTTCAATTTTTACGGGCCGGATGAGGAGCGGCTGGTGGCCGGGCGCGAGCGCATCTTCCTCGACCGCTTCTACAACGAGCTTTCCGCGCATCCTCAACGCATCGACGAGGCGACGCGCGCGCACTACGCGGCACTCTATGCGAGGCCGCACGCGATGCACGATGCGTTCGAGCAGTTCAAAGCCTTCCCGCAGGATGGAATCGACAACCGCGCGCTGCTGGCGAAGGGCAAGCTGACGATGCCCATCCTCGCGCTGGGCGCGGAGAAATCCTACGGCCTGACGATGAAGAAAGATCTCGATCAGGTGGCGACGAAGGTGACCGGCGGTGTCGTGCAGGACAGCGGCCACTGGATCATGGAGGAGAATCCGGGCGCCACGACGAAGCTGATCGTGGATTTTCTCGCGAAATAGCCGCGCCGCGTTCGTACGCCGCGTGCCGATCATACCTTGGTATCGATCGGCTCGAAAACGCTTTCACCCGCCGAAATCCTGCGTCAAGGTCCCCCGTGTCCATCTGGGAAGGGGAATTCGCATGGCTGACATTGCAAAGACATCGCGGCGTGGTGTGATCGCGGGCAGCGCCGGCGTCGCGGCTGCAGCCGCGATGAGTGTAACGGCCGCCGCCGCTCCAAAGACGAAACCGAAAGGATCGACGACCATGACCAGAAAGCAGTCAGGATACGTGACCACCAGGGATGGCGTGGAGATTTTCTACAAGGACTGGGGAAACGGTCAGCCCATCGTGTTCAGCCATGGCTGGCCGCTCAGCGCGGACGACTGGGATCCGAACATGATGTTCTTCCTCGAGCACGGCTATCGCGTGATTGCGCATGACCGGCGCGGCCACGGCCGTTCGACTCAGACCGACACCGGCAACGACATGGATCACTACGCCGCCGACCTTGCCGCGCTCACCGCGCATCTCGACCTGCAGAAGGCCATCCATGTCGGTCATTCCACCGGCGGCGGAGAGGTGGTGCATTACACGGCGCGCTATCCCGAGCGTGTCGCCCGCATCTGCATCATCAGCGCGGTGCCGCCGGTGATGGTGAAGAAGGAGAGCAATCCCGAAGGCACGCCCATCGAAGTGTTCGATCAGTTCCGGCAGCAGAACGCGTTCAACCGGCCGCAATTCTATCTCGATGTGCCGGCCGGCCCGTTCTACAATTTCAACAAGCCCGGTGTGAAAACGATTCCCGGCCTGGTCCAGAACTGGTGGCGGCAGGGCATGATGGGCAGCGTGAAGGCCCACACCGATTGCATCAAGGCGTTTTCCGAAACCGATTTCACCGAAGATCTGAAGAAGATCGCGGTGCCCGCGCTGGTGATGCACAGCAAGGCCGACCAGGTGGTGCCTTATGCGGATTCAGGCCCCAAATCGGCGGCTCTGCTCAAGCACGGCACGCTCAAGACCTACGAGGATTACCCGCACGGCATGATCACGACCCAGCAGGACGTGATCAACGCCGATTTGCTGGCGTGGCTGCGGAGCTGAGAATCGAATCGAACGGGGAGCGCTGGCGCGATCGCGTCGCGTCAGCATTCTCCAAATGGATGGCGGCTGATGGTACCGAATCTGTAAGTTCGGTAACGTTCGAATCGTAGCAGCGCAGTCGGGGCGTCTGGCCATGCGGGATATCTATTTTGCGGGAGCGGTGATCGTGGTTGCCCTGCTGATCGGCGTGGTCACGCTGCACCATCTGTTCGGCTTCTGACCGGCAGGAAACGGCCCAGTTCTTGTCATTTGCCCGCCGCCCCGGAAGCACGCTAGGGTTGTGTCGCAGCGAGATCGGGGGTCGGGAACATGCCGTCGTTTCGGCTCTATCTGAGGGACCGCGGGACGCGGATCGTAGGCCGCTCCGATTTCGAGGCGGACGACGAAACCTCGGCGCTCAAGATCAGCCGCCGCATCGCCGAAGCCTGCTCGGACTCCTGCGCCGACTACGATCTGTGGCGCGACACGCGGAAGATTTCTTCCGCCGCCGCGGCAACCGGCGATGGCGGAACGGATCTGACGGAATCCGAACGGCGCGTGGTGATCGATGCCGAGATCGCGCTCCATGACAGCGCCTGGGCGATCCGCAACAGCAAACACCTGAAGTCGTGCCTCGAAGGCCTGAAGCCGCGCTAGGTCCGGAACTGCCGTCCGGGACGAGTTGCATCGGCTTCGGCAATCAAACCGCTGGTTGCCGAGGGAAGCGGGCCGGCCAAGGCCGGCTTCACCTTGATCTTGTTTGGATGTTTGGGACGCACCATGTGCCGTGCTAGGGTGGGTGAAATTTGGGGGGCGGCGATGGTTTGGGGGCAGGCGCGTCCGCGCGCCGAAGATTCATATCGCGTGAAATCGTCGAGACGTCGGCCAGGCATCGGCCGTTTGGGTTTCTGTTTTCCGGTCATCGCGCTGGCATGTCTTCCGGCCGCGCCTGCGAGCGCGGGCGGGAACCCCGGCACGTTCACCTACAGGGCGGTGATAACCGAGTTCGGCACGCTCGGCCGCCATGGCGGCGGCGTCGTGTCCTCGGTAGAAGTGAGCACGGGAGTCTATCAGGTCGTTTTCGCCACCAATATAGACGCCTGCACGATCGTGGGCACGGTCGGGCGCGCGACCAAGGCGGGCGGCACGCCCTGGAAGCCAGCCTTCATTTCGGCCGAAGCCCTCGGTGCGAATTCGAACACTGTCGTCGTGCGCACCGCCGACATGCGCGGAAATCCCCACCAGCGCGCCTTCCATCTGCTGATCGCCTGCCAAGTGACGGGGTAGACCCATGTTCTCGAAAAATCTCCTGCTCGCCTGCTGTGCCGCGACCTTGATGTTCGTCCCGGCTGTCGCAGCTCCTGACACGCCGGCGGACGGCTTCATCGTTGTCGATGCGAACGGCGGCGTTGCGCGTGCATCGCAAGGATACGGCGTGTTCAAGTTCGGTACCGGAGCCTATGAGGTCAGCTACACCTCGTCGCTGCACAATTGCGCGTACAGCATCACCGCAGGCAGCAGCGACAACACGGTTCCACCCGAGAGTTTTGCGACGATCGTGGGGCGCCGGGAGAATCAACTTGTCCTGGAAGTCCAGACCTTCGATTCGACCGGCCAGCCGGCCGACGAAGGCTTTCATCTCATCGTACGCTGCTAGGGAGTGGCCGCCATGACCCTGACAAGGATTTCCGCATCTGCCGCCATCCTCGCCATGCTCGCCGCGGCGCCGGCCGCAGCCACCCCCGCGCCACCCTCGGCAGCCGCCAAGGTTGCGGCCGACGGCACCCTGATCTCCGGCATCGGCGTCGGCAACGCATCTCATGTCGGCATTGGAGTCTATGTCGTCAGTTTCACCAACTCCGCCGTTCCCACGTCATGCGCCTACACGGCGAGTGTCGGCGGCACACCGGGTGAAGGAGTGGGACCGAACCTTGTCAATGTCGGCGGCACCGTTCCGAACCTGGTCAGTGTCGGCGGCACTGTCACCCCCGGCAGCGCGACCGGCGACGTGTACGTATACACCTACAGCGCTGCGACGCACGCGCCGGCCGATCTGCCATTCAACATCTATGTTGCCTGCCCTCAGCTGTAGTGACAGCGGGCCAGCAATAACGAGACTGCCGGCCAGCGGCGCGCAGATTATTTCCGCGCCTTCTTCACCGGCGCGCGCAGTTTCCTGCCGCCAATGATTCCTTCGACATAACCGGCAAGGGCTGTCGCCGCGCCACCGGACGACGCCATGTCGGCCAACATCGCTTCGGCATCCGCGCGCGAGATCGCGCCGTCCGCGAGCGCGGCCTTCAACTCCGCGGCGAACGTCTCCGCCTGTTCGATGGTGCGGCCGGCAGCGGTGGCGTGCGCGAAGATGCCCGCCTTGCGTGAATTGCGCTTCGCCATGGATTTCGCCTTTCTGACCGATCGGGAGATTAGGAGATGCGCCTGCGTCTTTGATATCGGCCAATCAGAGGGATGAATTGTTCGAAGCGCAAATGCGTCGCATGTCGGCGAGAGTAGCGAGTCTTGCAGGGCGCGTTTCACCTTAACTTTTGTTTATGGGGCATGGGGCCGCCAGCCGCCATGCTAGGCGCGATCAACAGAGGCATGTCTCTGAAGCCACGACTTGTCCTGCAGCGACATCAAACAGCTTTTCCGGTCGCTGCAGGACAAGATTTTGGGCGCAACGTTCCAAGACAGAAGTCATCGACCGACTTACCTTTGAGAATGCGAATTGTCCGTCTTGACGACCACCCAGTATTTTGGAGGCAAATCATGATTTGGAAATACAGCGTGCCGCTTGCGCTTGCGCTCGCGGCGGCGGTACCCGCGTTTGGGGCCGCACCGGTTCACAACGCGCCGTCGAAAGTGACCGTCCACAGCGCGCCGGGGGCGCCCAACACCAGCTTCACCGCCGTGGTCAAGGCTTCGGGCGTTCTCGTGCGCGGTGTGGGCGCGACCGCCGCGTCACAGCCGGAAGGCACCGGCACCTACGAAGTCGACTTCACCAACGATGTAACGTCCTGCGCCTATGTGGCGACAATCGGCGAGCCGAAGAGCAGCGGCTCCGAGCCCGCGGCCTTTATCAACGTCGTCGGACGGTCCGGCGTGCCGAACGGGATCTACGTGCAGACCTTTTCGCGCGGCGGCAAGCTCAAGAATTTTTCCTTCCATGTCGATGTCGGCTGCTGAGCGGAGGAAACCATGACCAGCAAGATGATTTCCGCCGCAGCGCTTGCCGCGGCCATTGCTTCTTCCGCCATCGCTGCAACGCCGCCGCCGGCCGGCGCGCAGAGCGGCTGGGCCGTCGTCCAGGATGACGGCACGCTCGTGCGCGGCAAAAACGCGACCGGCGCGATCCATCTGAGCACGGGCGTCTACGAGGTCGACTTCACGACCTCGATCGCGAAATGCTCCTTCACCGGAACCATCGGTCTGCCGGGCTCGGACGGAACCAACAGTCCGGGATTCATTACCGTCGCCGGACGCGGCAACAATGCCGACGGTGTCTTCGTCAAGACGTACGATCAGGCGGGCGCTTCCACCGATCTCGGCTTTCACCTGAACGTGCGCTGCAAGAGCAAGAACGCACCAACCCACTTCGCCGTCGTCAATTCCGACGGATCGCTGGCGCGTGGCAGGGACGCCACGAGCGCAAGCCAGCTGGACGACCCGGGCGTCTATCAGGTCGATTTCAACAAGAACATCACGGCCTGCGGCTATTTCCTCACCATCGGCCTGTCGGGCACGGTGGGCTCGTCCGATCCGGGCACGGTGACCGTGGTCGGCCGTTCGGACGACAACAAGGGACTCTACATCCAGACCTTCGACCACAAGGGACATCCCGCCAATCTCGGATTCCATGTGATCGTCCAGTGCTAGAGGCGTGAGGCTCGCGCGCTATTCGCGCGGGCCTTGCTCCCACCTTGTCATCCCCGGCTTTCTTTCAGTCTTGCACGGCCGCGAGGGGCCACGGGGCCCTCCGGCAACATGTGCCGCAGGATGTTCGCCGCCACCAGCGCGCCGTAACCGGCGTTTGCGTGTGCGTCGTCCGGTCCGCCGGCCGGATACAGTTTTGCCGGTTCACGGAAATATTCGGCCCTGATGGCAAGTCGGTCTTCCGTCATGGCTTCAATGGGCCAGCCGACGAACTGTGCTTCATGATTGCGGGCGGCGCGACGGCAAGCTTTCATGAACTCTGCCGCGATGTTGCGCGCATTCCCGGGAGCCGTGGCATGCGCGAGCGACTTCGGGATGCGGTTCTCACTGAGGGGAGCAGGGACAAGGAACGCCGGGGCGGCCGTGATCTGGCGCAGCTTCGACAGCGTTTCAAACGCGACCGTGCGGCGAATCCTGCGGGACATCTTTCGGCGGAATTCGTCATCGGCGCCGTCGCCGGTTTCACGCCATGCCTCGAGCGCAAGCGCCACCGTCAACTCGAGGCCGCAGATCACATAGAATTCGTATGAGGCATCGATCTCGCTGAGCCCGTTCGTCCGCTGCTGCAGAATGCGCGCCAGCTTTCTTGCGGTACAAACCATCGCCCCGTCGCGGACCGCCATCTCGCTCAGGATTGTTCCCCCGGCGGCGAAGAATTTCGGCTCGACATCGCTGAACTCGGCCGCGATCGCGGACCAGCCAAGTTTTACCGCAGCGAGATGGGAATCGCCTATGAAACAGACCCGACGCACGAGGGCGACGCTAGCCTTGTTCCATCGGGAGGGAAATACCGGACGAACACGGCTGCCGGATCCTGTGCCCGCCCGGGATAACCGGGGCCTGCGAGAACGCAGGGAACGTGGTTCGTGTCACAGAACTCCACTATGCTGGCGCGAAACCAAGGGGACCGTCTCATGAATTCCCTTCGCAATCTGGTTCTCGCACTTGCAATCCTTCCTGCATTCGCGCTTGTCACGTCACTGCCGGCGCGAGCCGATTTCTGCATTCAGCTGAACGGAGGGCCGTTCAGCGGCGATATCGGGTTCTTCCGCTTCAGGGGCAAGATGCCGACGGTCGCAGGCCACATCGTAACCTTGCGAGGCCGCGCGGCGGGACTCGATCCCGTGTTCGGCACCGCGGTCGTGGCAAAGGACGGCAGCTATGTCGAACTCGGCGCGACCTTCTTCATCGATGCCGATGAAGGCCAGATCGACGTGACGTTCGCCCCGCCGAATTCCAGCACCGGCAGCGGCTACGGCGACTATGGCGCGTACGGCACGGGCTCGAGTGTCGACGCCGCAATCGTCAGCTGCGGGCTCGAACCGGTGAATACGATGGACCCGATGCGCCGGAGAGTGCGGCACTAGTCGTCAGGCACTGACCGGTTCGGCGTCGGGGAATTTCCAGCGGCCGTCCAGAATTTCGGCGCGCGGGCGATACATCCGCACCGTATAGTTCCAGCCCGGCATGATCGGCAGGCAGTTGGGCGCATCCGCCGGATCGCCGCCGAACTGGATCGTCACCGATCCGTCGGCATTTTTCTTCGCGGCGATGTTGTTCACCGAATAGGCGTTGCGGTCGTTCTTCTCGAGATAGCCTTCCGAATTGTAGACGGTGACCGACCAGAATCCGTCGACCGGAACGTCCTTCACCGTCAGGCGATAGACGGTCTTGCCGTTGTTCCTCGTGGGCACCACCAGGCCGTAGAACGCATCCTTCTCCGGATTGCCGCCCCAGGCCGTAGCGGCGCCAATGAGATGGCGCACGGGATCGACGGCCGGCCGGTCGCCGAAGGCGTGGCGGGAGTCCGGCATGGTGCGGCCGAGCGTCAGGAGCGCCTCGCGCACGTTCTTCTGGCTGTCCTGGTCCCAGTCCGGCACCTCGAAGTGGCCCGGATTTCGTTGCTCCACCTTCACCCCATCCTGGATCGCGTGAACCGTGTCGAGATCCTTTGGATCGCTCGGGTCCACCAGGGTGCGGATGGCCGCCATCATGTAGCGCGTGCCGATCTGCTCGCGCGAATAGGTGTGGCGGCCGCCGCCATAGACGACTTCAGGCACATATTCGTCCTCGTCGAAGATCTCCATCGACATGAAGTGGCCATCCGGCTCGGGCAGGGTGATGGTGACCGGCCCGGCATCGAGATCGAACACGGCGCTGGAATAGAGCGTGTCGCGGTTCATGCGGATGACGAGCTGATGATCGATGCTGGCAGGCTCGCGGATGTGCATGAATTTCCCGAACCCGCCATCCTTCACGACATTGCCGAAATACAGATCGGTTTCGGCGCGGGTGAAATTGTCTGGCGTGACACGGATGGTTTGCGGCATGGCGGAAATCCTTTGTCGGGACGTCACGGTTCTTGCCGCCGGCGGAGCCATGTCTCCATTGGGCCGTGGGCCATCCATCGTCTCATGCGATAAGGCGACAGGCGAGCGCGCCTCCACTCACACGTACATGTATTCCTGGCGCCAGTAGCCCCTGAGCGTGATCGGTCTTGCGCAGCGCAGGCACGGTGCCTCCCGCCCGTCGCGGGCCACTTCGAAAATGCACTGCAGGCCCGCGATCGCGTCGCGAACGGTCTGCCGGGAATGGATGTTCTGGCGCAGCGCATAGTCGACGATGTCGGCCGCGTTGGGTTCGCGTCCGCACGCCGAAACTCGCTTTTTCGGAGAGATTACGACTTGGATAGAAAAGGCCAAGAAAGACACTCACGCTTGCAATCTGTTCGAACCGGCGCAGGCTGGTGACCATTCGCGTGCAACCGAGCGGATCTGATTTGTCCGCGAACGGAGGGATTCCATGACGCGCGTCGTGACAACCGCATCGGTCGCTTTATCTGTGGCGATCCTTGTGTCGTCCGCACCGCCTGCCGCGGCGGCGACGTTGAGCGTGCTGTACAGCTTCAAGAATGCCGGGTATGGCCACCCCACTGGCCGGTTGTTCTTTCACGACGGGTCTCTGTTCGGCACGGGCGAGGGGACCGGCATCGCCCCCAAAGGCTGCGGACAAGTATTCGAACTGACGCAATCGGGCAGTTCCTGGAAAGCGTCCTCACGTCTCAAGTTTAATGGCGCCGATGGCTGCACGCCCTTCGACGGGTTGATATCGGATTCGCACGGTGTCCTCTACGGAACGGCCGGCAACGGCGATGCTTTCGGCGGCGGCAATGTGTTCGGTCTCCAGAAAACCGGCGTCGGCTGGGTTCACGGAACGATTTGGGCGTTTGGAAACGGCGATGATGGAGAGTCGCCGGATTGCGATCTCATCATGGACAGCTCAGGCAATCTTTATGGCACGACCAGCGCCGGCGGCACGGCCTTCGATGGCACCGTGTTCGAGTTGAGCGTGTCCGGCGGCGTTTGGACAGAGACGGTGCTCCATAACTTCAGCGGTAGTGATGGCTACGCCCCCGCAGCCGGGCTTCTGATGGACAAGACCGGTACACTTTACGGCACGACTGCTGCGGGCGGCGTGATGACGGAGTGTGCGGGATATGGATGCGGAACAGTGTTCGCTCTCACCCCGGGCGGCGGTGGGTGGACATTCAGTTCGCTCCACACGTTCCACGGCGGGACCGATGGAGCCGAGCCCCTGGCCGCGCTGGTCGAGGGATCGAACGGCGTGCTCTATGGCACGACGTCAAACGGAAATTTTCGCGGCAGCGGCTATGGCAACGTGTTCAAACTGTCTCAGTCCGGCGGCGTGTGGAAGGAGAAGGTGCTCTACAACTTCACGGGCGGTACGGATGGAGGGACTCCCAACGCCGCGTTGCACTGGAATGAAGCCGGCGGACTCTACGGGACAACCGAGTTTGGTGGCACCTTCAACAATGGAACCGTTTATCAGCTGACGGAGTCTGGCGGGGCGTGGAGCGAGATCGTGCTTCACAGTTTCGGCACCAGCGGGAGCGACGGGAAGAATCCAAATGGAGCTGTCATCCTGGACAAGAGCGGCAATCTCTACGGAACCACCCTGTTCGGCGGTACCTATGGCAACGGAACGGTGTGGGAGGCCGTGCCGTAAGCACACGCGCGCCCTTGCGAAATGGACATCGAAAGCATTTCGGATGCCCAGGATCCATCCGAACCGGGCTCATCGGACGAGGAAAGTAATCTTATAGTTGAAACGCCTTCACTCCCTGTTGTCCGGGGGCAGATTTTCGATGCCGAACTCGCCGGGCTCCGCAACGAGGCCTATCCGCCAAAGCCGGCCACCAGGCTTTCGGTGTCGGAGGAAGCCCGCCGGATCGCCCGCCGGGCGGTGGCGGCGGAGGAGACCGAAGAGCTGCTCAATTCCATCATCGGCGAGTTGCATTTCGACATGCAGGAGATTGCGTTCCCCTCGATGTGCCAGGCGACCGATCTCCGGGACCGGATGCAGTGGGTCGACGCCACCATCCGGCTGGCCGAAGCCGGTGCCAAGGTGGCGGAGTCCGTCGCCCGCGTCCGCGGCTCCGAGGTGCAAGGACCAAAGGCCAGATCGCGGGGCAAGTCCTAATTGCGTGGCGCAAAATGCAAACAACGATCAAGCGGTTGGGCCAAGGGGACGTGTGGCAGCCATCTATTGGGGCTCCAAAGGGCAATCGCAACGCCCTGAAATCAGGCCGCTATTCGGCGCGGACAAAGGCGCTGCGCCGGCGGATCGCCGCCCTTATCAGAAAGGCCAATGTGGCTGTGGCCGAGGTTGAACGTTCTCTCCCCAAGAAGAAGCGTGGAGCAAAACCCGGTTCCAAGAGGCGGCCACAGGCCGTCCAGCCTGAGGCGCAGCAACCGCCTTGCGGGACGGGCGCTGCCGCCTCTAAGACGGAGGACAGGTTGTCCCAGTCCACAAATCCCGGCGCGAAAGATCGGCATCCACGATGAATGTTGAAATCACCAAGCTTGGCAATGGCTTGACTGTCATCACCGACCCCATGCCGCAGCTCGAAAGCGCGGCCCTTGGCGTGTGGGTCAATGTCGGCGGCCGCAACGAGACGAAACCCGTCATGGGCGTCAGCCACATGCTGGAGCACATGGCCTTCAAGGGCACCGAGCGGCGCACCGCGCGGCAGATCGCCGAAGAGATCGAAGCGGTCGGCGGCTACATGAATGCCTACACCAGCCGCGAGCAGACGGCGTTCCACATGCGGACGCTCAAGGCCGATGTGCCGCTCGCCATCGACATCCTGGCCGACATCCTCACCCATCCCACATTCGATCAGGCGGAGCTGGAGCGCGAGCGCCAGGTGGTGCTCCAGGAAATCGGGCAGGCGCGCGACACGCCGGACGACATCGTGTTCGATCATCTGCAGTCGGTGGAGTTCCCCGATCAGCCGATGGGCTGGCCCATCCTCGGCAACGAGGAGACGGTGTCGAACTTCAGTCGCCAGCATCTGTCGGACTACATGGGCGCGAATTATCGCGCCGGCAGCATGGTGTTCGTGGCGTCCGGCGCGGTGGAGCACAAGCGCATTGTCGATCTGGCCGGACACGCGTTTGCTGATTTGAAACCCGGCAAGACCAGCGAACCCACCGCGGCGTGCTACGCCGGCGGCGACATGCGGGTGGCGGAAGATCTCGAGCAGGTGCACGTCACCTACGCGTTCCCCAGCATCTCCAACACCGATCCCGATTTCTACACGGCGCAGGTTTACGCGACCGCGCTCGGCGGCGGAATGTCGTCGCGCCTGTTCCAGGAAGTGCGCGAGAAGCGCGGGCTGTGCTACTCGATCTATGCCTTCTCGCAATCCTTCAGCGATGGCGGCACGATCGGCATCTACACCGGCACCGGCGAGAAGGAAGCGGGCGAGTTGTCCGCCATCGTCGCGGGCGAAATGGCCGCTATGGCGCAGGCCACAACCGATCAGGAAGTCGCGCGCGCCAAGGCGCAGCTCCGATCCGGACTGCTGATGGGATTGGAGCGCCCCGCAGGCCGCGCCGAGCAGATTGCGGCGCAATGGTTCACCTATGGCCGCGTGCTGCCGACCGAAGAAATAACCACGAAGCTCGAAGCGGTGGATGCCGGCGCGGTGCGCCGCTTCGCCGGACGTGTGATGAGCACGCAGCGTCCCTCGCTTGCTGTCGTCGGGCCGCACAACGCGCTCGAAGCCTACGACAGTTTCGTGGCGCGCTTCGGCGGCGCGAGCGTTCTTCGCGCGGCGGAATAGAGGGCTTGCCGCGAATGAAGACCGGCCCGATGGGCTTCATGCGGGGCCTCACGTTTCCTGGCGGACAACAGCCGGTGATCCGCGGGAGCCGCGTTTATCTGCGCTATCCGCGGATGGCCGACTATCCGCAATGGGCGAAGCTGCGCCACGAAAGCCGCACCTTCCTCGCGCCGTGGGAGCCGCAATGGACGCAGGACGAATTGACGAAGGGCGCCTTCCGCCGAAGGCTCAAGCGCTATGCCTATGAGACGCGGCACGACACGGCCTACGCCTTTTTCGTGTTCCGGCAGGAGGATGACGAGCTGATCGGCGGCTGCACCCTGTCGAATGTGCGCCGCGGGGTCACCCAATGCTGCGCGCTCGGCTACTGGGTCGGCGAACGCTTTGCGCGCCAGGGTTACATGCACGAAGCGGTGCGGGCGCTGCTGCCGTTCGTGTTCAACACGCTCGGTCTGCATCGTCTGGAAGCTGCCTGTGTTCCCTCGAACGAGCCGTCGAAGATGTTGCTGGCGAAAACCGGTTTCCGGCAGGAAGGGCTCGCCCGCCGGTATCTTCAGATCAATGGCGACTGGCAGGACCATCTTCTGTTTGCTTTGCTGGCCGAGGAAGCGCCGGTAGGCTAGCGGCGGCGCGCTCGCGCCTGATTCGGAGTCGTTGTGACGGCCATTCTGAGATCGGCATTCGCTCTGATCGTCGCCATGTCCGCGGTGACATTTGCAGTCGCTGCGCCCGGCGCGGCTGCGAAGGCGCCATCGCCCGGCAAGACCAGTGTGGATTTCTCGACTGCCAACGCCGTTCTCGATCTGAAGACGGCGCTGTCGCCGTACAAATCGTCAGCGGGCAAGATCGAGGACGGCTCGCGCTGGTACATGATGACGGCGGTGAACCAGTCGGTGCGCCCGGTGACGCGCGTGCTGCTTGCGGCGGATCCGCCGAATGCATCGCTGCGAATCATCCCGCGTCATTCGCGGCCGGAGATCCGCCAGGTGGCCAGTTCCGATTCCGGTGTCGGCGTGGAGAAGCTGACCGCCTTCGGACGGTTCGCGTTCGAAGTGACGATCCCGCCCGCGACGTCGGTATCGCTGGCGATGCGTGTGGCCTATGGCGATGACATTCCGTCGGTGCAGGCGTGGACGGTGCCGGCGCTGGTTGCGCACAACCGCCAGCTTGCGATCTTCCTCGCTGCCGTCGGCGGATTGATCGCGGCGGCGTTGGCGATCATGGCCGGCGTTGCGGTCGTCACCGCGCATCCCGCACCCGGTTGGACGGCGCTCGTGCTGCTGCTCGTGCTGCTCACGCGCTTGCAAGGCGCCGGTGTGCTCGATGCCGGATGGATGACGGCCATCGGCGGACCGTATGGACTAGGCGCCATGCTGTCTGGCTTCACGCTCGCCGCCGCGTTGTGGCTCACCGATCTCGTCGTGCCGATTGAAGATGTGTGGCCCGACGTCGAGCAATGGCGGCGCTGGGTGATGTTCGCGATCCTCGGGCTTGCGGTGCTCGCCTTTGTCGGCCTGCCCAGCGCGACGATCCTGACGGAAGCTTTGGTGCTCATCGGCACGGCCGGCATCGCCGCCTATCTCGTGCATCGCGGGACGCAGGGCGACAAGGCGGCGCGAGTCGTGGCGCCGAGTGCTGCGATCTTTGCGCTGGTCGCGGCGATGACTGCCGCCATCGAACTCGGTGCATTCGGCGACAATCCGATGGCGTCCGGCATTGTCTCAGGCTTCATGGCTGCCGGCGCGGTGTTGCTGGCATTGGCCATCGCCGCGGGCGAGGGCATCGCCATCCTTCCGCTGACGCGGCATGCTCACGCCGCCGCCGCGGCCGCCGCCGCAGCACTGGCACCGGCTCCGCCGCCGGTCTCCGCGCCGTCGGCAGGGTCTGCGGGCGATCCCAATCCGGTGGAGGCCATCGGCGCCGCCCATCAGGGTGTGTTCGATCTCGCGTTCGAATCCAACCGGCTGCGATTGTCGCGCGAGGCGGCAGCTCTCATCGGTCTCTCCGGCGCACGGAATTTCGGCCACGAGGACTGGCTCGACCGCATCCATCCGGACGATCGCGACATCTATGCCAGCGCGCTGGAAGATTATCGCTCCCACACCGGGCTGTCGTTCCGCATCGAATTCCGCGCGCGGAGCGAAGCGGGACGTTATCCGTGGTTCGAGCTGCGCGCGACGACGACGAAGGGCCGGAACGGCGCGCACTGCCTTGGACTTCTCGCCGACATCACCACGCGCAAGGAAATGGAGCTGGGCGGGATCGATCGGCCGCTGCGCGATGGGTTGACGGGATTGGGCAACCGCGTCGCGATGCTTGAAGAGCTGGAGCGGAGCGGAAAGGGATGGCGCGATCTTGCGCTCGCCATCCTCGACATCGACCGGTTCAAGTCGATCCATGCAAGCCTTGGCGATACTGGCGGCGATCAGCTTCTGATGGCACTGGTGTCACGGCTGACCGCGCGGTTGGGCTCGCGGGGGCAGGCCTTTCGCATCGGCGGCGATTCCTTTGCCCTCGTCCTGCCGAACGGCGCCAGAGATGCGGAACGCATCGGCGGCGATCTCGTTGGAGCGCTGGGCGCTCCCTATTCGATCGGCGGCCGCAATGTGTTTGTCTCGACCAGCGTCGGTGTTTCCGTCGGAAGCGAGGCCGACGACCCGCTCGAACTCATCCGCAATGCAGAACTGGCGTTGGCTCTGGCGAAGAAACAGGGCGGCGGATGCGCCAAGCTGTTCCGGCGCGATCTGGAGTCATCCGCGCGCGGCGATGCCGTGGCGCTCGAAACGGATTTGCGCCGGGGCCTCGCGGGCAACGAGTTCGCCGTCTACTACCAGCCCATCGTGCGCCTTTCCGATGGAACCGTCGCCGGGTTCGAGGCGCTGCTGCGCTGGCACCATCCGGAGAAGGGACTTGTATCGCCAGCCGAATTCATCGCCCATTCGGAAGAGACGGGACTGATCGTTTCGCTCGGACGCTTTGCGCTCGAGCGGGCGGCCGGCGATCTCGCCGATTGGCAACGCTACTTCCCGATCACGCCGCCGCTGTTCGTGAGCGTGAATGTCTCGCGCCGGCAATTGCTCGACGAGAATCTTGAATCGGCACTGTCCCGCCTTTTTGCCACGGACAGTTTTGCGCGCGGCAGCCTCAAGCTCGAGATCACGGAGAGCGCCGTCGAACCGGTGGGCGATTCCAGGCCGATCCTGCAACGGCTTCGTGGAATGGGGGCTAGCCTCGCGCTCGACGATTTCGGCACCGGCCTTTCCACACTCAGCCAATTGAAGGATCTGCCGTTCGATACGGTGAAGATCGATCAGAGCTTCCTGGCGCGCCGCGCAGCGGGCCGCGAGGACAAGGACACCGAGGTCGTCATCACGTCCATCGTCACCATGGCCAAGGATCTGCGCCGCACCATCATCGCGGAAGGCGTGGAAACGGAGAACGATGCGGAATGGCTGCGCGACATCGGCTGCGACTTCGCACAAGGCTTCTTCTTCAGTCACCCCTTGTCGGCGGAAGACACGCTCAAATTCATCGCCGCGCACTTCCGGCCGGAAGAGCCGGGCAATGAACCCGATGCGGCCGCTCTTTCTTCAGGCGCGTCCGGTATTGGCTGAGAGGCCCGACATATCGATGCCGAGCTTGCGCAGAGCGACGGCCCATTTCGAGTCCATGCCGTCGCCGAACACGATGTCGTTGTCGGGTCCGCAATGGACCCAGCTGTTGGCCTGGATTTCGCCTTCGATCTGTCCCGGACCCCAGCCGGCGTAGCCGAGGGCGAACAGCGCGCGCTTTGGGCCGGAGCCCTCCGCCATGGCGCGCAGGACGTCGAGTGTCGTGGTCAGCGAGATTTCGGATGAGATGGAGAGCGTGGATTCGCCCTGGCCATAATCGCTGCTGTGCAGGACGAAGCCCTGTCCGGTTTCGACCGGGCCGCCGAACAGGACCTGGGGATCGGGTGCGCCGGGCGTGGGCCTGATGTCGAGCTGTCCCAGCAGTTGATGGAGGTGAAGTCCCTCGATCGCCTTGTTGACCATGATGCCCATCGCGCCTTCGGCCGAATGGGCGCACATGAAGATCACGCTCTTCTCGAAACGCGGATCGGTCATTCCGGGAAGCGCGATCAGGATGTTTCCCTGGAGGAAATTGTGGCCGCCGATGGGTGGTTGTCGTGTTGCCATGATCCTCAACTAGCATGCCGGGAACGGCCAAAATGGGGCAGACGATCCGTACCTGTTGTGGGCTTTTCGTAACGCCCACGCCTGGGCTACAAGGCGCGCCAGATTACCCAAAGGAGACATCGCATGACAATCAAGGTGGGCGACAAGGTTCCCTCGGCGACCCTGATGCAGATGAAGGGCGGCGCACCGCAGCCGGTGAAGACCGACGATCTTTTCAGCGGCAAGAAGGTCGCGCTTTTCGCGTTGCCCGGCGCCTTCACGCCGACGTGTTCGGCGAAGCACCTGCCGGGCTTCGTTCAGCACGCCGAGGACCTCAAGGCCAAGGGCGTGGATACCATCGCCTGCCTTTCGGTCAACGACGCCTTTGTGATGGGCGCGTGGGGCGACAATCAGAAGGTCGGCGACAAGGTCGCGATGCTGGCCGATGGCAATGGCGACTTTACGCGCGCGCTTGGCCTTGAGATGGACGCAAGCAAGTTCGGCATGGGTCAGCGCAGCCAGCGCTACTCCATGCTGGTGGACAATGGCGTCGTGAAGAAGCTCAACATCGAGGAGCCTGGCAGCTTCGCGGTGTCCAGCGCCGAGCACATGATGGGACAGCTCTAGCGGAAGGATTCGATGGCCGCGCGTGCGAGGGCATCCGCGCGGTCATTTTCCGGATGGCCGGAATGGCCTTCTACCCAGACCCACTTGACGTCGTGGCCTGCGAGCGCCTGCTCCAGTTCGCGCCAGAGGTCTTCGTTCTTCACCGGCTTCTTGTCGGCGGTTTTCCAGCCGTTGGCCTGCCAGCGCTTGAGCCATCGCGTCGCACCATCGAGCAGGTAGCGGGAGTCGGTGTGGATGGTGACCATCGACAGCCGGTTGAGTGCCTCCAGACCGCGGATGGCCGCCGTGATCTCCATCCGGTTGTTGGTGGTTGCCGGCTCTCCGCCCGAGATTTCCTTCTCGCGGATGCCGAAACGCAGGATGGCGCCCCATCCGCCCGGGCCGGGATTTCCGGAGCAGGCGCCGTCAGTGAAAATGTCTACATGAGGCTTGGGCAATTGAGCAGTCCGTGACAGAAGGTAACGTCAACGCGGGTCTAGCTTTTCAGGCCCGGAACGCTTCGATAGAGTCCGCCCGCAGCGGGAAGCTGGCCCGCACAGATTCGATCCCTCAAACTACCATCAAGAGATTGGGAATGCCTATTCGCCTTTTGACTGTTGCACTGCTCGTCCTGCTCACCGGATGCACGAGTGAAACCAAGCTCGCCATGTGCCCGGGCGTGACGGTGCTCGTCGACACCGCGACCTTGCCGGTGATGACAAGCGACAAGGCGACCGATCCAGCCGATATTCTCTACACCGCGCAGATCGTGAATGCGGACGGCAATTGCGACATCCACAAATACGACAAGCAGGTCGAGGCCGGCGTGGATATCCATTTCCGCGCGGCGCGTGCGAAGGCTGGTGATGCGGCCGGCTACAAGATCCCTTACTTCGTCGCCATCACGACGGAAGGCAGGGTACTGGCCAAGCAGGAGTTCTGGGTGCAGTTCGGATTTGAACAGGGTCAGGCGGTCGCCGATTTCAATGACTCCGTGAATTCGCTGACACTCACGGTCGGGCGCGACAAGCGCGCCGCCGACTACGGCATCGTCGTGGGGTTCCAGCTGACCAAGGCGCAGCTTGCCATGAACCGCAAGGTCGGCCGCTTCGCGCCATGAGTTCGTTGCTGAACGAGCTCTCGGCGATGGCGCGTGACGCGTTCGCTGCGGAGGGACTTCCGCCGGAGTTCGGGTTCGTGCAGGTGTCCGATCGGCCGGACCTGGCACAATTCCAGTGCAATGGCGCGCTGCCGGCCGCGAAGCAGGCGAAAACCA
>Ga0335085_10003764_pt1 | contig 25803 bp, 25 predicted proteins | sample Lox_Sample_45_FD_206712 | JGI IMG/M metagenome (GOLD analysis project Ga0335085, IMG submission 206712) | Soil microbial communities from Loxahatchee National Wildlife Refuge, Florida, United States - Lox_Sample_4.5 | ecosystem: Environmental > Terrestrial > Soil > Wetlands | place: USA...
TCTATCCCCGCCTGACGCCGTCCGGCTACCCGCTGGCCGAGCGGCTCGCCGTCCGCATTGAGCAGGCGCGTGCGGAGCAGGATTCCGGCAGTAACCCGCTGGGGCTGGTCTTCCCGTCCCCGCACGGGAAGCACTGGCGGTCCTCCAACTTCAACCGCAACGTCCTCAAGCGCACCTACCTGAAGATCGGCTGGCGCGATACCGACGGCAACGGCGACTGGACCTGGCACAGCCTGCGGCACGTCTTCTGCACCACGGCCCTGTTCACCTGGAAGCTCGACGTCACCGACGTCTCCCGAATGGCGGGCCATGCCAACTACCGCATCACGCTCGACATGTACGTTGGCTCCACCGCTGGCGTCCTTGACCGCGCCCGCCAGGCTACCGAGTGACCGCACGGCGAAATCAGAACCAAGACGGCCCGTGGGGCGTGTAGTGCTCTTCAAGCGCGTGGGTCTCATCGTCGGTGAGGTGCACGTCCAGGGCCGCGATTGCTTCGGGCAGATGATGCGGCTTGGTGGCTCCCACGATCGGGGCGGAGACGACCGGGTTGTGAAGCACCCAGGCCAGCGCAACCTGGGCCATGCTGATGCCGCGCGTTTCGGCAACCTGCTGGACGGCGTTCACGACGGGCTCGTCGAGGGGTGAGTCGAATGACTGGACGACGTGGTCGACGGTGGAGCGGTGGGACTGCTCTCCCCATGGCCGCGCGAGACGCCCTTTGCCCTGGGGCGAATACGGTACGACGCCTACGCCCATGTCGGCGCACATGGCCATCAGCTCCGGCTCATCTTGGCGCCTGAGCAGGTTGTACTGGTTCTGCATGGCCACGAACCGGGTCCAGCCGCCCCGATCGGCTGCGTGCTGGAGCTTGGCGAACTGCCAGGCGTACATGGAGGAGGCACCGAGGTAGCGTGCCTTTCCGGCCTTGACCACGTCGTGCAGGGCCTCCATTGTCTCTTCGACTGGGGTGTGCGGGTCGAAGCGGTGGATCTGGTAGAGGTCCATGTAGTCGGTGCCGAGGCGGGCCAGCGAGGCGTCGGCCTGCTCGAGGATCGCCTTGCGGGACAGGCCCTGGCCGCCGGGGCCGTCATGCATCTTGCCGTACACCTTGGTCGCCAGCACGATGTCCTCGCGCCGGGAGTAGCGTTTGATAGCCCGGCCGACCAGTTCCTCAGAGGTTCCGTGCTGGTACACGTTCGCCGTGTCCCAGAAGGTGATGCCCAGCTCCAGGGCCTGGCGGAAGAAGGGCTGGGCGGCGTCGTCGTCGAGGGCCCAGCGATGCGCGGCGGCGGTCGCGGGGTCGCCGTAGCTCATGCAGCCCAGCGCGAGCCGGCTGACGGGTAGACCGCTATTGCCCAGGCGGGTGTACTCCATCGTTATCTCCTTCCGTCCCCGAGTGCCGAACGCCGGCTTCAGAGTTCCTTGATGCGGATGTTGCGCCACCGGCACCGGGCGCCAAGGCCCCAGCGGTCTTGCCCGAGCACCGGGTCATTGTCGTGGACCTCGAGCGCGATGTGCCCGCGGGTGCCGAGCAGGGCCAGCACCGCATCGGGTTGGTACTGGGGCGCTTGCAGCCGCGCGAGGTCGATCTCCGCGAGCAGGAGATCGTTGATCCAGACGGTGGTACACGGCTTGGCGCCCACGCAGCGGATGCGGAAGTCGTTCCAGTCGCACCACTGCCACACGGCGAGGAAGTCCTCGACATCCGCGCTCTTGGTGAGCATCGCCCGCTTCGCGGCCGTGAAGGGCTCGACGCTCGTCGCGGGATCATCCAGTTGCAGGCCGACGGGTGTCCCATCGGGGTCCCGTCGCGCGTCGAGCGCGAACGGGACGGCGTGGAAGGAACCGATCCCATTGCCGAAGAACCCGCCGATGGAACCGGACTGGCGGTGATCGATGAGCACCTGCAGGCCCGCCCAGGAATCGCGGCAGCGGCGCAGCATGACGCCGGTGTCCGCGGGCCAGTCGGGATTGGCTTCGAGTCGCAGCTCGAAGTCGCCGTAGTCACGGTCGGTGATCAGGTATCCGCCGTAGCCTGATCCTTCGGGCTGCTGCCGGCCGACGATGACTCCGTCCTCTACGCTCCAGGCAGCAGGATGAGCGTCCGCGTGCTTCTGATAGTCACGCGGGAAATCAGGGGCCACGTCGAGCACGTCGGGGCCGCCAGGGTACAGCCGTCCGTACTGCCGCGGGATCGCGCTCCACCCGGTAAGGCTGACTCCGTCAAACAGGGGCTCAAAGCCCGGCTCTGTCATTGCGTTCCTCATTTCTGCTGCACCGGATACGTCACGAACGCGAACCGGCGGCTGTCCGGCGACCAGCTGTTGACGTTGAGGGTTCCTTGGCCGCCGAAGAGCGGGAAGCTCGACAGGATCTGGCACCAGTCCGCGGTGCGGACCAACCGCACCTGCACGTCGAGGTCGGGCGGGTGCCCGACCGTGCCGGCAGGGAAGCTGATGTAGGTGGCGTACTCGCCGTCCGGCGACAGGTGCGGGAACCAGTCGACTGACCCGGACGCCACCAGACGCTCCATGCGTCCGCCCCCGGCTGGTATGCGGGCCAGTTGCGCGTGGCCAGCCTGGCTCGCGTATTCCTCGGTGTTGAGATAGAGCCAGGCGCCGTCGGGCGAGTACTCGGGACCGTCGAGGTGGCTGCGGCCGGATTGCAGGTAGCGCGTTTCACCTCCGGCCGAGGACACGAGTGCGAGCCGGCCGGGAACGGAAAAGGTCGTCCGCGGTAGTTCGACGAAGGCGAGGGTCGCGCCGTCCGGGCTGACGCCGTGCAGAAAGTGGTAACGGTTTGAGGCATGGGTCACGCGCCTTGCGGTGCCGCCCTCGACCGGCGCGACGTAGATGTGGCCGTCGTCGGCTGACAGGTAAACCAGGCCGCGTTCGGCGTCGATGACATGATCGTTGTTGATCGGCGGGAGATCCTCGATGGGCACTTCGCTCAGCTCCCTCCCGGACTGAAGGTCGAGCCGCCAGAGCTGCCCGTCTCCGTTGAGCAGGAGCCCGTGGCCATCGGGAGACCAGTTCGGCGCCTCTAGGAGCACAGTGCTGGTGGAATACACGAGTTCTGGCGGCCCGCCGTCGGCCTCGGCGATCCAGACCTCTGACCGCTGCCCAGGCCGGAGGTTTCTGGGTGCCATCTTCGGGTCATCTGTATGCTGAGCCATCTGGCTAGGGTTCCGCGCGCAGGCCCGAGACGGCGAGGTCGTGGTCACCGCCCGACTCAAGACCCGAAATTGCGAGTACGCCGACGAGGGCGCCGTGCACGCGGATCGGCACTGCGCCCTCCCCCGGAGCGTAGTCAGCGCGCGACAGGCCGAAGACGGTGAAGAAGTCCGGGTTCTGCTTTACGTAGTGCTCGTACACCGCCAGGGACGAGCGTGCGAACCTGCGCACCACGCGCGCCTTCCGGTCGGCCCAGTCGTCGTTGTCCGCGCTTGTCCCCGGCAACGCTACGTGAAAGACTCGCTGCTCCCCCAACCAGATGCTGATCGTCACCGGGAGGCCTTCCGCGCGACAGCGCGCGGCGAGGGTGCTCCCGATGTGCCAGGCGTCGTCGTGGTCAAAGTGGTCGAAGTCAGGCAGTTGCTCGGTCATGCCGCTCCCTCCCTCCGGTGGGTCGCCGCGGGCAGTGTCGTCATTTGCCGCCGTGCCAGACTGCTGTGATGCCCGTCAGCATCTCGGCATCGTCGGCCAGGTTGGACAGGTCCGGCAGCGACTCGCCGGGACGCTCAGCAGCGTCACGCAGCCGCCTCCAGGACGCGCGAGAAGCTGTCTCGTACCACGTCGGCTGTACGGCCGCGCCCGCGGAATCGACGAACCAGGTGGTGGCCGGCGTGGCCGTGTCGCCGGACGGCACGATCAGATGGGCTTCGGCCGTGGCGCTGTGGGCCGCTAGCCGGGCGGCCTGCGGCGGCGCGGCGGACCGAACCGCCGACATCGCCACGGCGCTCGTTCCGACGGCGGCATCGACCGTGTAGCCATGCTCGTGCTGGGCGGCGAACCGCGTCAGATCAAGCGGCCCGATCACGGCCCGTAGCAGGCTGAGATGGTCGAGCAGCACATCGGCCCACTGGCTGTGAGTGTCGTCCAACTGGGCCACGCTGTCGATGAGCGTGATGTCAGAGAGCCGTTCGGCCGCTGCCCGGGCGAACGGCGCCACGGCTGGATTGGCCGCCCAGGTCGTTTGCACCGCGACGATCGTTCCGGCACTAGCGGCTGCCGCGGCGGCGGAACGGATGTCGTGTGCTGACGGCCCAGGAGCCGGGCGGACCACCAGTACCCCGGCGGTGCCCGGCCGGATCGCGTTCTCGAGCGTCTCGAGCCAGCCGGCCGACCGGCCATCGACGGCGATCAGCCTGGCCTTGGCTGGCGCCTCGGTCAGCGATACCGGCAGCGAGGCCCAGACGGCGTGCTGTGATCGGGTAAAGCCGTCGCTGGCCGGCCCGGCGATGGTCACGCTGACGGGCGACGTCATTGCCGCCTCCCGTGCAGCACCGCAGATACGGCTCCCTCGGCGACACCGGTGGCGAACGTCAGGTCGGCGATGACCTCACTCAGCGGATAGCGAGGGAAAGCCGTGCCGCTGATCAGACCATGCAATTCCCGCCACTCGCCCTCGTATCCGTTGGCTGGCGTTGGGGTGATGCACCGTTCGCCCTGGCGGTCCCTGATGGTTACGCTGGCCGAGCCCGCGTGCACGTAGGACGGGGTGAACGACACCGACAGTGATGCTTCCGGGGTCCAGGCTTCCAGGCGCCAGTCCGGCCTCCATCCCGGCCGCATGAACGCGATGAGTTCCACCCGCCGCTGCCCGGCCGTCAGCGAGATCACGCCGCCGAACGGCGCGACGAACTCGGCATGATCGACCCGGTCGAAGGCTGGCGCGAAGGCCCGGACCAGCGGCAGGTCATGAATCGACAGGCCGAGTACGAGGCCGCGGATTCGCTCGGCTCGCTCCTCGGCGTTGAGAACTCCCGTGTGTGCAGGCGGAGCCGGGCGGCTCGGGATCTCGGTCGCCCAATCCTCGAAGCGGTCGTTGAAGGGCAGGACGATCGTCGAGCGGATAGTGTGAACGCTGCCGATCCAGCTAGCACAGGCGTCGAGCGCGGCAAGCCAGCCGGGGTCATAGGCGTGCATCGCACCGACAACCAGCGGGATACCCGCGGCCGTGACGGCCTTGCGGATGTCCTCCGCTTCAGCCCCGGTGGTCGCCAGTGGTTTCTCGCACAAGACGCCGCGCTTGCCGGCCGCGCATATCGCCGCCACCTGCTCAGCGTGGAACTGGTGCGGGCTGCACACGGCGACGACATCGACGCCGGGATGGTCGAGCACGGCCTGCATCGTCTGGGCCGGCTCAGCTCCGGCCCGGGCAGCGACCGCCTTGGCCACGCGCGCATCGACGTCCATCACCGTCACCACCCGGAACTGGTCCGGCAGGCGCGCCAGTGTGGGCAGGTGGATCGCCTGTGTCACCGGTCCGGCGCCTAGGATGCCGACGCCGAGTGGCGGAGTCACCGGCTCGCCCGTGAGGCCGCACGGGTCCTCATGCGCTGGCGGCGAGCTCGGGCTGGGCGGTGATCCAGCGTGCGGACTGCGCCGTCGACTCCTCCTTGGTCGGCAGGTCGGGGACATCAACCTCGACCACGAACCATCCCCGGTACGACGACGGCAGCGCGGCGAACACGGCCCCGAAGTCCACATCGCCACGCCCCGGCTCGGTCCACACATGCTCGGTGACCGTGGCCCCCATGTAATCGTCGCCCTGCTCCCGGGCGCGCACAGCGGCCTTCCGGTGCACGTCCTTGAGGTGGACCGCGCGAACCCGCTGGGCATAGTCGGCGATCACCGAGGCCGGGTTCATGCCCGCCCAGAACAGGTGCCCGGTATCTGGCCCGAACGACAGGACCGAGGCATCGATGGAGTCCAGCATGGCGCGGACCTCATGCTCGGTCTCGATCCAGCTGCCGACATGAGGGTGGAAGCACGGGGTCACGCCCTCTGCCGTGATAGCCCCGGCGACGGCGGCAATCCGCTCGATCACCAGATCCAGGCGCGCGGCATCGAACCCCGCGCCTATCGCCGGCGCACCGATCCGGGCGGGGTTGAGGTGACTGGCCAGGAACACTTCGGTGAGGCCGAGCTCGGCCTGCACGCCGGCATGCCGCCTAGCCGCGTCGATCAGCCCGGACAGCCCGGCCGCCGGGGCATCGAGGTCGCCGGAGAAGTAGCCCGGCGCGGGCCGCACGCCGTGATCGGACAGCAAGGTCCGGTATTCCGCGACGCTCATCCCGTCGGGGACGTCGGCGTGCATCGCGGTGAAACCGGCACTGGCGATACCGGACACCGCTGCGGTTACCGTCGCGGGGCTCAGGTCGAAACCGTCCGGGCCCAGCACCCACGGCAGCGGGTTCACGGCGATTTTGGCGGTAAGCATCATAAGCGCGACACTCCTTCGTCGTCGGCGGTCAGCGGGGCTCGGGCACGATGAGCGGCCGCAGGGTCTGGTGGGCGATCGTGAGACCCTGCACGACCCTGGTTTCCGTCCCGCCCCAGACCGGGTCCTCGTGTTCGACCGACAGCACGCCGCCGAATCCGGCCTCATACAGGCGGTCCACGACCCGGGCCCAGTCGACTTGGCCTCGGCCTGGGACGCGATAACGCCACCAGCCGGTCTTCCAGGGATCGCCGCCCTTGTCGATGATGCCGAAGCAGCCGAACCGGTTCCGGGCCCGCTCGTCGAGCTCGACGTCCTTGGCCTGGGCGTGCGGGATGTGGCTGATATAGGGGCGGATCGTCTCGACGGGATCGATGCCGATCCAGGTCAGGTGCGACGGGTCCCAGTTCAGGTACAGGCCCAGGGAGAACATCCACTCCCACAGTTCGGGTGAGTACGCGATGTTGCCCGGGTAGCCGTCTGGGTGCCAGCCTTCCATCACGCAGTTCTCGATGATGAGCTTGACACCGCGCTGGCCGGCGTAGTCCACCAGCGGCGGGAAGACCTTCTCGGCGTCATGCTGGTTGGCCACCACGCTGCGGGAGGGATCGCGCCCGATGAACGTGCCCACGTAGCTGACGCCGAGCAGCTGGGCCGCATCGATGGCGTGACGCAGGTGCGCCGCGATCTGCTCCCGCCTGGCCGGGTCGGGGTGCAGGTTGTTCTCGTAGTAGGCGAATGCCGATAGCTGCAGCCCGGTCTCGTCGAGCAGGGCCAGCGTCTGGTCCCGTTCCCGGGGGCCGAAGCTGGCCACCGGCAGGTGAGCCGCCTCGAAATCGCGGCCGCCGGTGGCGGGCCAGACGGCCACTTCCAGCGCCTCGTAACCGGCGCCGGCTGCCCAGCGCGCGATCCGCTCCAGCGGCCAGGACGGCAGGCAGGCAGTGAGCATCCCGAGTTTCATCAGGTCAGACCTTCGTCCAGGCGGAGCTGGCGGCTGACCGCATCACCGCGTCGACGATCCGGGCGGAGCGCAGCCCGTCGGCGAACGTGGGCAGCCCGTCGGGATGCTCTCCGCTGATGGCGGCGTAGGTGTCGGCTACGAACGCGGCGAAGCAGTCCCCGTAGCCCTGGGTATGGCCAGCGGGCAGGTAGCTGAGCCGCCGCTGCTCGGCCGATCCTGACCCGCTGGCCCGCATGAATACCTCGCCGCCTTCGGCTGTCCCGGTCCAGAACGACTCAGGGTTCTCCTGGTCGAAGACCGCGCTGCCGGCGGACCCGTCCAGCTCGAACCACAGCCGGTTCTTCCGCCCGGCGGCGACCTGGGACACCAGCATCGAGCCAGGCACCCCGGTGGCGCTGCGGAACATTATCGTGGCGACATCCTCAGTCGGCACCGCGGCCCGCCGGCCGTCGCCGGACGGACTGTCCGGCGAAACGGGCCGCTCGGGGACGGCGACGGACAGCTGCGCGGTGAGGGTGTCAAGCCGCTCGCCGCTGACCCACTCGACCAGGTCGCACCAGTGCGAGCCGATGTCGGCGAAGGCCCGGGAGGTGCCGCCCTGGGCCGGGTCGACCCGCCAGTTGGACGCGGACGATGAAAGCAGCCAGTCCTGGAGATAGTGGCCGTGGAGCAGGTTCCAGCGGCCGTACCGGCCGGCCAGGGCCCGGGCCCGGATCTCCCGCACGACCGGGTGGTACCGGTACACGAACGGGACGGTGGCCACCACGCCCGCTCGCTGCGCCAGCGCGTGCATCCGCTCGGCCTCGGCCAGCGAGACCCCGAGCGGTTTCTCGCACACGACGTGCTTACCCGCCGCGAGCAGCGCCTCCACATAGGGCGCATGCGTCGCGTTGGGGGTGCAGACGTGGACGACATCCGCCGGGCTGCCGGCGAGGTCGGCCAGGCTGGTGAACGCGGTCGGCAGGCCCCAGCGGCGCGCGGCCTGCCGGGACCGCTCCGGCCGTGACCCGAGCACCCCGACGACCTCGGCGCCGGCCAGGACGGCGGCCCGGTGGTGCACAGCGGCGATCATGCCCGTCCCGGCTAGGGCTACCCGCAGCCGGCTGCCGGGAATGGCCGACGGCTCCCGGACTACCTGAGCCGACAATGCGTCTGTCACTGATGCCGCCTCTGCCTGAACCGGAGTGATCTCGATGGGTGCTGCGGGCTTGCCCGCGATCTTGTCACACCACGATGTCGTGCATGCTAGGCAGCGCCACAGCCGCCATTCAAGGGCCTAATTATGCCCGTAGAAAGCAAAATTCAGGCATTGTTCACCTGTCGTATTGCGATCTAGCATCCGGGCAAAGATCAAGAAAAAAACGCCGCATGCCGGCACGACTTTAAGGATATGCGATGGCTGAGATGCGAGATTCCAACCACCTCTCCAGACGCGGCTTTCTCGGAGTGGGACTGGGCGCCGGTGCCGCGGCAGTCCTCGCGGCCTGCAGCAGCAGCGGCAGCAGCGGCAAGGCCGCCAGCGGCGGCAGCGGCGGCACCATGAAATTCTGGGACATGCCCTGGGCGGCGCCGGCGTACAACACCGCGGCGCAGAAGCTCGTCGCGAGCTACAAGCCAGCCAGCGGCCTGCCCTCTGCGACCTACCAGATAATTCAGTGGGCCAACTTCACCGAGACCTTCGCCGCGGCGGTCGCCTCGAACACCGGCCCCGCGGTCAGCACCGGCGGCGGGTTCCAGGCGTTCCAGTACGCCCAGCAAGGGGCGATCGCCTATGCCGATCACCTGATCCAGACGTTCAAGAGCAACGGGACATACGACGACTTCCTGCCCGGCCAGGTCGAGGCCATGAAGACGCCCGCCGGGTACGTCGCGGTGCCGTGGCAGCTGGACATCCGGGTCTGGTGGTACAACAAGCCGATCTTCAGCAAGCTCGGGCTCACCCCCCCGACGACCTGGGACGAAATGGAGTCGGTCGGCACCACGCTGGCCAAGCACGGCTACTACGGCTTCGGCGCGGGCATGGGCGCGGGCAATTTCATCGGCCAGCACATCATGGTCATGATGATGATCAACAACGGCGGCGGCCTGTTCAACGCGGACAACAAGCTGGACGTGGTGACCCCGCGCAACATCGAGGCCATGGAATTCGTGCAACGGCTGGCCAAGGCGAAGATCATCGACCCGGCTTCGGTGAGCTACACCACCGACACCGAGAATGCGCAGTGGAAGAGCGGAAAGTTCGCCATGGGCATCAACACCGGCGCCCTGGACATCGGCGCCGGCATCACCGACGGGAGCGTCGCGCCGCTGCCCGGGCCGCTGACCGGCCCGCACGGCGACAAGGCCTGCCTGGTGTTCCAGAACAACATCATGATGTACAAGAACACCCCCTCCCAGGCCGGCTCGGAGGCCTTCACGGCCTGGTACATCAAGAACATGAGCACCTACTGGAAGCAGAACCTGCTATCCGGCCTCCCGGTGCTGAAGTCCATCGTCGCCACGCCGCAGTTCCAGCAGCAGACTCACTTGGACGCCGCGGTCAAGAACTGGCTGCCGTACGCGAAGAACTACGCGGCGACGGGCAACGTGCTCTCGCCTTCGCTGGCCAAGGTAGACGGCAGCCAGCAGCTCACCGCATTCGCCCAGACCATGCTCGGCGGCGGTGACCCGAAGACGGCATTGCAGACCCTGCAGAGTTCGCTACAGCCGCTGTTCGCCTAGCCGGAGCCCGGGATGACCTCTGCGATCGGAACGACCAAGCAGGCCAGCGGTGTCACGACGCCGCAGCGCCCGCGCCGGGCCGCCCGGCGGCTGGACGTCAACAAGGCGACCATGCTGGCGCTCATCGCCCCGTCCGTGGTGCTGCTGCTGCTGATCAACGCCTACCCGCTGGTCAGCGCCGCGAACCAGTCGCTGCACAACGGAACGCTGATCAGCTCGGGTTCCTTCGTCGGACTGGACAACTACCGATCCGTGCTGACCAGCCCGCAATTCTGGCAGGCCGCCGAATTCACGCTCATCTTCACCATTGTCGGGGTGTTCGGCAGCTGGGCCGTCGGCCTGGGGCTCGCGCTGCTGCTCCAGACGGACATCCCCGGGCGCAGCCTGTTGAAGGTGCTGCTGCTGCTGCCGTGGGTCGTGCCGATCGTGGTCTCGGCGACGTCCATCAACTACCTGGTGGCCACCCCGTCCAGCCCGGTGCCGAGCCTGTTCCACGCCCTCGGGCTGGGCGCGCCGCTGTTCCTGGCCAACCCGGGCTGGGCCAAGGTCACCGTCTGCGTCTACAAGATCTGGGTCAGCTTCCCGTTCATGATGCTGATGGCCAGCGCCGCGCTTTCCAGCGTGCCCGACACTGTGTACGAGGCCGCCCAGATGGACGGCGCCGGCGCCGTCGCGCGGTTCCGGCGCATCACGCTGCCGATGATCGCCCGGCCCACGTACATCTCGTGGATCTTGATGACCATTTTCTGCGTGAACGACTTCCCCACCATCTACCTGCTCACCGGCGGCGGGCCGATCAGCGCCACGACCACGCTGGTGGTCCTGGCCTACCGCACCGTGTTCCAGAACTTCCTTGTCGGCCCGGGCGTCGCCATCGCCTTCTTGATGACACTGGCCCTGGTGGTCGTGTCGGTGGTGCTCTACCGGCAGATACGAAAGGCGGCGTTCCATTGACGGCCCTGCACGAGACGGTCGCGGCCAAGCCGCAGGCGGCCCCGCACGCCCATGTCGCGCGCAAGGATCCCAAGCGGTGGCTGCGGTTCGCCCTCGCCCTGATCATCACGGCGGTCGCGCTGGTGCCCGTGGCCGTGGTGGTACTGCTCGCGCTGCGGCCCGCCACCGGCTCGACCAGCCACGCGTTTATCACGTTTGAAAACCTGATCAACGTCTTCCGCACCACCGACACGCCGATCTGGCTGGCCAACAGCCTGGCGGTGACGCTGGGGACCGTGGTGGTCGCCGTCGCCGTCGCCGCCCCCGCCGGCTACGTGCTCTCCCGGGGCAGGAGCAAGGCGGTATCAGGCTATTCGCTGCTGCTGTTCGTCATCCAGTCGCTCCCGGTGATCACGGCGGTGATCCCGCTGTTCATCTTGTTCGCCAAGCTGCACCTGGTGGACAACCTGATCGGCCTCGGCATCATCTATGTCGGCGTGTCGATGTCGGTTGCCATCTGGATGATGGCCGCGTACATGGATTCCATCCCGATCAGCCTGGAACAGGCGGCGTGGATCGACGGCGCGTCCCTGTTCCGCGGGTTCCGCAGCATCGTGCTGCGCAACTCGCTGCCCGGCATCTTGTCCACGGCGATCTTCACCTATCTGGTGTCCTGGAACGACTACCTGGTGGCCATCGTGTTCATCCGGACCGAGACCAAGTTCACCCTCCCGCTGGGCGTGGAGTCGTTCTTCCAGCAGAACGTGACCGACTGGGGTGACGTCATGGCCGTCGCGATTGTCATGATGGCCCCGCCCATCCTCATCTTCGCCTTCCTGCACCGGTACTTCAGCGTCGGCGGCATCGGCGGCGCCCTGGCCGGCACGTGACCACGTCGATGCCCGGCGGCGGACCCGTGACCATCACAGCCGGCCGGGCGGCGCGCGAGGGCCTGGCCCTCGACGTGAAGGTCAGGCTGCTGACCGGGGCCAGCATGTTCACCCTGTGGCCCGAGCCGGACCTGGGGCTGTCCGAAGTGCGCCTGTCCGACGGGCCGGCGGGCGTGCGCGGGCTGCAGTTCCTCGGCGGCCAGGTGGCCGCGCTGCTGCCCAACGCCACCTTGCTCGCGGCCAGCTGGAACCAGGACAACGCGCGCGAGGCCGGGGGGATCCTGGCCCAGGAGGCGATGGCCCAGCAGATCCACGTCGTGCTCGGGCCGACGGTCAACCTGCACCGGTCACCCCTGGGCGGACGGCTGTTCGAGGCTTACTCAGAGGATCCGCTGCTCACCGGGCGGCTGGCCGCAGCCTACGTCCACGGCCTGCAGTCCCGGCAGGTCGGCGCCTGCCTGAAGCACCTGGTCGCCAACGAATCAGAGACCGACCGCAACACCGTCAACAGCGTCGTCGGCGAAGCCACGCTGCGCGAGCTGTACCTGCTGCCGTTCCAGATCGCGGTCGAGGACTCCGATCCATGGGCGATCATGGCCGCCTACAACGATGTCAACGGCGTGCCCGCCACCGAGCATCACCATGTGATCAATGAGATCGTCAAGGGAGAGTGGGGCTATACCGGCCTGGTCATGTCGGACTGGTTCGCCACCAAGACCGCCGGGCCGGCGGCCAACGGCGGCCTGGACCTCGTTATGCCCGGCCCCCACGGGCCGTGGGGGAAAGCCCTGGCCAACGCGGTCCGGTCCGGTCAGGTAAGCAAGGCTGTCATCGACGATCACCTGGAACGGCTGATGCGCCTGGCCGGCCGGGTAGGCGCGATTGACCCGCCGCGCACGTACCCGGCGGACCTGCCTGCCCCCGCCAGCCCGCAGCGCCGGGACGCCCTGACCCGCCTGGCGGCGTCGGGGATGACGGTCCTGACAAACCGGGACTCCGCTTTGCCGCTGGGGCGTCATGAGCGCATCGCGCTGATCGGACGGCACGCGGTCGAGACCATCGCCATGGGCGGCGGCTCAGCCCGGGTGAACCCGCCCCATCAGATCAGCATCGCTGAAGGCCTGCGGGCGCTCCTCGGCGATGCAGTGACGATCACGGACGGTGTCGAGGTCCGCCAGCGCCCGGTCGTGGCCAGACCCGGCTTCGTGACCAACCCCGACACCGGCGAGCCGGGCGCGCAGCTGCTCCGCTACGCCCCCGACGGCCATCTCATCGACCGTCGGCACCACCAGGAACCGGCAACGATAACCGGCTTTGACCCCGCAGATCAGGTGGCTGAACTCACCTTCCGGGCCCGCATCGCCGGCACCGGCAAGGCCGAGGTCGGCGTCATGGGCGTGGGGCAGTGGACGCTGCGCGTGGGGAACCGGACCGAGCACCTCACGCTGCGGCCATCCGGGACCGGGATGGGCGAGGAGATCCTCATCCCGCCCAGCGCCGTCATCACAACCGAATTGCCCGCAGCGACCTTGATACAGGCGACTGTCAGGCTCCCCGGCGCCCTCGCGGATGGTGTCGGGGCGGCCGAACCGGCCTTGTATGCCCTGGTCGGCCGTCGCGCCGCGCGGGAGGCCGAGGCTGTAATCGCCGACGCCGAACGGGCTGCCGCTGCCGCGGACGTCGCCGTAGTCGTCGTCGGGCTAACCGACGAGCAGGAGACCGAGGCGGCAGACAAGACAACGCTGAGGCTGCCCGGCAGTCAAGACGAGCTCGTGCGGCGGGTTGCTCAGGTATCACCGCGGACGGTCGTGGTGGTCAACGCGGCCACGCCCGTGCTCATGCCCTGGCTCGAGGACGTCGACGCCGTCCTGTGGGCGGGCCTGCCGGGCCAGGAAGCCGGCCACGCGGTAGCCGCCGCCCTGCTCGGCGACATCGAGCCCGCCGGCCGGCTCGTGACCACCTTCCCCGCCGCGGACGGCGCCACGCCGGCCTGGTCGGTGACCCCGGTCGACGGCCACCTGGCCTACACCGAAGGCACGTTCATCGGCTACCGCGGCCACTTCGCCGGCCGCGCCCCCGCGCCCGCCTTCTGGTTCGGGCACGGCCTCGGCTACAGCACCTGGGAGTACCCGGCGGCTGAACTTCTCGGTGGTGACGAGTCCCTCGTGGCCCGGGTGCGCGTGGTCAACACCGGTTCCCGCCGCAGCCGCGAAGTGGTGCAGCTGTACTTCCGGCCCGCCGAGCCGGAACACCCGGTACGGCTGGCCGGATGGGCCGCGCTGACGGCCGATCCGGGCGAGTCGGTTACCGTCGACGTCGCACCCGATGCGCGCATGTGGCGATACTGGGACACCGCAACGGGCTGCTGGAGGCGGCTCTCGCGGGGGCAGCTGATCGTGGCCCGAGGCCTGGGCGACATCCGGCATGTGCTCGACCTGTGACCGGCCGCTGTCTTCAGCGGGGGTGTCGAGTGCGATGGGCTGCCATGCGGGGTAACGAGCGCATCTGGGGTCAGCGCATGCTCGATCCCCGAAGACGAGCCTCCCGGGCGTACCAGACCATCCGCCGCCTCGGCCATTAACGACTGGGGCGGCTCCGAGCGCCCTGGCTTCCCGACGCCTGACAACCCACGCCCCCGACAGAGCGGGAGAGCATCTCCGATGAGCGCGCCGTCCATCCCCGAACGTCGCCGGCTTCCCCCCGCACCGGCCTTGCGCTGGGGGCTGATGGCTCCGGGCGGCATCGCCAGCAGGTTCGTCGATGCGCTCCACGCGCATTCGCCCCAGCGATTCGTCGCGGTCGGGTCACGCTCCACCGAACGAGCCGAGCGGTTCGCGACGGAGCATGGAATCGAACGCGCGTACGGGTCATACGAGGAGGTGGCGGCCGAGACACGCGTGGACGTTGTCTATGTAGCGTCGCCGCACAGTGTGCACAAGGACCTCGCATTGCTGGCTATCACGGCGGGCAAGCACGTGCTCATCGAGAAGCCGATGGCGGCGTCGGCCGCCGAGGCGCAGGTGGTCGGCGATGCCGCCCGGGCAGCGGGGGTCATGGCCATGGAGGCCATGTGGACCCGCTACCTTCCGCAGGCCGACGTCATCCGGCAACTGCTGGCCGCTGGGGAGGTGGGCGACGTGCGCTTCGTGTCGGCCGATTTCGGCTTCGCCGCCCCGTTCGATCCGGCGCACCGGCTGTTCGATCCGGCTCAGGCGGGTGGTGCCCTCCTGGATGCCGGCGTGTACCCGATCTCCTTCGCATCGTCGGTGCTCGGCGCCGCGACGTCGGTCACGGCGGTCGGAGGTCTTGCGCTGACCGGCGTGGAGTGCGACGCCGCGCTGGTCATGGACCACGGCGGCCGGTACTCCACCGCCCTCACGTCGATCACGAGCTCGCTGCCCACGCGGGCCGCGATCATGGGGAGCAAGGGAAGGATCGACGTGGATGCCCCCTTCTACGCCCCGGGCGGCCTCACCCTCACCGCCGGAAACGGCTGGGGGTCGGATATCGCGGCCGCTCACTGGGAGGATCGCACGTATGCTCAGCCCTATTCGGCCCTGCATTACCAGGCCGATGCCCTGGCTCGCTATGTCGCCGACGGCCGGACGGAGTCGCCGGTCCATCCGCTGGACGAAGTGGTCGCCGTCCTCCGCACGATCGACGAGGCGCGCCGCCAGCTCGGAGCCCGGTGACCAACGCCTCGGAGCCGATGGTGAGATCGTATTTCAGGACGCCTCATCAGCTTGGCGCCGCTTTCCCAGGAACTCCATCTACGCCCATTCTCTGGCCGCGGACAGGTAGCCATTCAGGTAGCTAAAAGCCTGTACGAGTTCGAGCCCGCCCAGCAGCGATGGGCGGCTCAGATGGCCGCCCTGCCGATCGAGGCATGCGACGCCGCCGCAGCCGCCCGCGCGGCCAGGCAATCCGCCCCGGACGCAGACATATCCATGACGTTTCCGCGGAGACGCCTTGTGCACAATTTCACCCTGCGCTCAAGGGATTGTCGCAACGCCTGACCTGAGCGGGAGGGTGCTGTGGGCGGGCGCGGGTTGGCACCGAAGCGGGTGCAGGCGGTGCTGATCGCAACCGGGTTAGGCAAGACCCCGAAGGGCGGTTCAGGTGCGTGAAGATGCCGGTTCCTGGCTGCCCGCGCCGGTTGCCGGTGTTGGTTCTTTCGTGGTGACCGCCGCTGCTGCCCAAGCGCGCGCGGCGAGGAGGAGCGACCGCGGATCCAGGCTCACCGACAGCTCGAGCTCAAGCCGAGTGGTGATCACGCCATGAGTGTTCAGGCTCCCACCCGAGGAGCTGGCGGGCCTTCTCGATCGAGCAGAGTGATTGGGTACCGTCAACTGGGCTGCGGAACTCGGTTCGGGGGAAGAACTCGGCCATCAGCTCGGTGGATGGCCGGCTCATGACGGTGTCGGCGTTTGCGATGACGAAGTTGTCGAAGCCCGGCTTTTCGTATCTCAACGCACGGACGACGGCCCGGGCGCCGTCACGGGTGTCGATGTAGGACCACAGGTTCCACTTCCGGGAGGATGGGTCGTCCTCGAAGGAAGGAAAGGCGGCATACTCGGACGGCTCGATGACGTTGGAGAACCTCAGCCCGATCATTTTCTGTTCCGGGTTCCACCGGCAGTACTGTCGGGCCATCTCCTCTTCGAGATCCTTGGCGAGGGAGTACACGACCTCGGGTGTGGGCGGGATGTCCTCGTCGAGCGGCACGTACGCAGGCGGGTGGTTGAACGGGTAGCCGAGCAAGGTCTCGCTGGACGCCCAGACCAGGTTGTGGATCTTGAAGAGCTTGGCGGCTTGGAAGACGTGGAACGTCGAGAGAAGGTTGTTGTCGAAGGTGGCCACGTTCGGGGCGAAGGTCGCGCCTGGGATGGCGGCAAGATGGACGACGGCATCGACGCTTTGGTGGACCTCGTCGATACCGGAGAAGGCCTCGACGACCTGGCCGAAGTCGGTAAGGTCGATGCGGATGAAGTGGGCCGGGCTGCCGGGTGCCGGGACGCGGTCGAAGTTCACCACCCGCCACCCGTCCTCGATGAGCGCGGTCACGACGGCGCGGCCGAGTTTGCCGCTGCCACCGGTCACTGCCACCATTCCAGCCATCTGTACCTCCTGAGGATTGCTGCCGTCGCATACCGAATATCCATTGCCATTGGGCCGATCAGAAGCCGGACGGGTAGTGCGGTTCGTACGCCGACTCCAACGGCGGCCGCTCGTCGTCGGTTACATCAAGGTCGAGGGCGGCAACCCCGTCGTCGATATGGCGCGGCTTGGTTGCCTCGATAATCGGGGCCGTTACCCGGGCCTGTTCGCCACCCAGGCCAGCGCAACACGCGCCCACCGGCCGCCCTCAGCGGCGACGGCCCGGCGGCAGGGCTTGGGTGAGCGCATCCGGGGTGAGCGCGTGCTCGATCCCCAGCACGAGCCCGCCGGAGATGCCGGACCATTCCCCGAGCGCCGGGTGACCGATGACCAGGTTGCGGGTGGCCAGCGGCAGCGCACGCCGGTAGACCACGGCGCGGATCCCGGCGAGCATGTCGTCGCTGGGCACGGCGAGGCCGCCGCCGACCACGATCCGGGCCGGGTTGTAGAAATGGACCAGGCTGGCGACCACCTCGCCGATCTTGCTGGCCGCCTCGCGGACCAGCCGGACCGTCGTGCTCTCGCCGGCCCGCAGCGCCGCCATCAGCTCATCGAGCGTGGCCGGGAGCTCACCGGGGCCGGCGGTGACCTGGCCCAGCTGGCGGAGTATCGCGGGCGCGGCCGCCACCGCCTCGATGCAGCCGTAGTTCCCGCACACGCACAGGACATCATCGGCGCCGTGCACCCGGACATGACCGATGTCGCCGGCGGCCCCGTCCGCGCCGTGATACAGCTCGCCGCTGGCGGTGACCAGGCCGCCGCCGATGCCGGTGCTGACCTTGACGTAGAGCAGGGGGCTCTGGTCCGGGGTGATGGCTCGCGCCTCGCCCAGCGCGCGCAGGTTGACATCGTTCTCGCAGAGCACCGGGCAGCCGAACTCGGCCTGCAGGGTGCCGGCGACCGGGAAGTCATCCCAGCCCGGCATGACCGGCGGCTTGACCGCGATCCCGCGGCTGGCATCCACCGGCCCGGGCAGCCCGATGACCAGGACCAGCGGTAGCGGGCGGGGATGCTCGACCCGCGCCAGCAGGGTCTTGAACACCTCGGCCACCCTGGCCAGCACCGGTTCAGGGCCATCGGCGACGTCCAGCGGCATCTCCGACGCGGTGAGCATCTGCTCGCTGAGGTCGTGCACGCTGAGCCGGGCGTACCGGATGCCCAGGTCAGCAACGAGTACCAGCCCGAACGAGGGACTCAGGCCGAGGTCTTCGGCCGGGCGGCCGCGCCCCACAGTCGCCCGGACACCTGCGTTGCAGATGACGCCGGCCTCCTGCAGCATCTCCAGCCCGGCGGTCACCGTCGACCGGGCCAGCCCGGTCGTCCGGACCAGGTCAGCGCGGGTCACTGCCGCCCGGCTCGCGATCAGCCGGGCTAGCGTGCTGGCCACCGATTCGATGCTGACCCGGGCTGACACCGCCGGAACCGACAGCCGCAGGCTGCGCTTGCTCCTCTCGTGCATCACAGGCCCTTCAAGTAGAAGCGGGCGCGGCACCGCTGGCGGCGTCGCGATCAGTGAGGTCATAGCTCAGTCCGGATCGCCTGGACAACACAGATATGGACGCGTTGAAGCAGTCCTGGTAATCCTGCGGGTGCCCGACCGGCAGGGTGTTGTAGGTCCTGGTCGCCGCGTATGTGACGCCGACGCCGACCGGAACGATGCAGGCGCCGTCACGAGTGCCGATCCACAACGACGACGGCAGCTCCTGATCGACAGACGGCGAGATGCCGGTGCCGACGAAGAGAGCCACAGGCGGTTCTTCGGGCTCGGCAAGACCCGGATGATGACCACGGAACCCAGGGGCCCCTGGCCGATCTCGAACATCATGACAGTAACCGCTGCGAGGGAGCCTTCGCCGGAGCGGATCGCGCGCACGGACGTCTCCCATGAGCTTGCGCTGATGATGCCGACTCGCGATGGGCCTGACATATAGCGATCCCCTTCATGCGCCTGGGAGGCTTATCGTGTAGAGAACCTATGTTAGGTTGATAAAGACTGAGCTTATGCTGTTCATCAACATAAATCAAGCATTAAGATGCAAAAGTAGCGTCACCAAGGAGTAACGTGCCGGAGACATCGCCGATGCAACTCGCCGGCCTCGACCAGGTCAACGACCTGATCCGGGTCCTGATGCTCATACGCTCGGGGGAGGCCAATACCCGCCCTGAGCTCAGCCGCAGATCCGGGCTCGGCCGCGCTGCCATCAGCCAGCGGATCTCCGAACTGGTCGGCTCGGGCCTGGTCAGAGAAGGCGAACTTGGCCCGTCGACCGGCGGCCGTCCATCGCGCGAGGTTCATTTCCGCGCTGACGCGGGACTGCTGCTCGCGGCCGAGCTCGGCGCTACCAGCATCAGCGTCGCTCTGGCCGATCTCAACGGCCAGATCCTGGAACACTACGAGGAGCCCGGCGACATCGCGTCGGGGCCCGAACCGATCCTCGGCCGGGTCGAGGAGCTGTTCGACCAGTTCGTCGCGGCGCTGCCGGACGGTTGTGCCGCCATCTGGGGGATCGGCGTCGGCGTCCCCGGCCCGGTCGAGTTCGCGACCGGCCGCCCGGTCTCGCCGCCGATCATGCCCGGCTGGGACGGCTATGACATCCGCGGCAGGCTCAGCGCCCGCTATGACGCGCCGGTCTGGGTGGACAACGAGGTCAACCTCATGGCCCTCGGCGAGCTGAGATCCGGCCTGGGCCGTACCGAGCAGGACCTGATCTATCTAAAGGTCGGCACCGGCATCGGTGCCGGCCTGGTCTCGGGTGGACGGCTGCACCGCGGCGCCCAGGGCTGCGCCGGCGACGTCGGTCACGTCGCGGCCGCGGGCCCGGAAGTCACCTGCCGATGCGGCAACACCGGCTGCCTGGAGGCGCTGGCCGGCGGAGCAGCCCTGGCCAGGGACGCCATCGCCGCCGCGCAGGCTGGCCACAGCCCTTACCTGCGGGACCTGCTCGCCAGCGGCAAGACACCGACCGCACAGGACGTCAGCCAGGGAGCCACGCACGGTGATGCGGGATGCCGTGACCTACTGGTCAGGGCCGGCACGCTGATCGGCCAGACGCTGGCCCAGCTGGTCAACTTCTTCAACCCGTCCCTGATCGTCGTCGGAGGTGGAGTCGCCGAAGCGGGCGACGTCTTCCTCGCCGCGATCCGGCAGAGCGTCTACCAGCGATCGCTGCCGCTGGCCACCCGCGACCTGCGCATCACCCGGTCCCCTCTCAGCAATTTCGCTGGGCTCAGCGGCGCGGCGGCCGTTGTCACGGACGAGCTGTTCAAGCCTGACCGTGCGGCCCAGTGGATTCCCCGCCGAACGCCGCACGGTGATCCCGCGCTGGTCAGCCAGCACGGCGCTGATTCTGGCATGAGTTCGCCGGCTGGTGCCTTGGCCTGAACCACTCGGCTGTTCCGCCTACAGAATCGTGGCGTCATCTACGGTCGTGGCCAAGTGCGCCGCGATTCCTAGGCCGGCATAACGTTATGGTCAGTGGCTCCACTGCACGGTCATCGGCATCGAGCGCGTGCGCACGCCAGATATGTCAGCGCCCGCTGGCGCGGGCCACGGCTGCGCGAGATGTTCGGTGCGGATAACCAGGGCTACAACCATGACTATGTCGCAAAGCTGCTCCTTCAGCACGCTAAGTCGCGATCGCCGCCCCGGCAGGATGGTAACGATCGAAAGCGTCACCTTGGAAGCCCAGGGGCTGGCTAATCCAAGGGACCGATGAAACGTAACTTCACTATCGTGGTTCACAGTTTGAAATCAGAGCTCACCTAACCGCACCTATTTACATGATGTGACTTCTCGGAGTGGCGGTGTGCTCATGAACCTGCAGGGCGGGTTTCAGCGGCTGTTGAATATCAGTCGGCTTCGCGGTACACGTCGAAGAATTGGGTACCTTCTTAGTGTGTTTGCGTGGCTACTCGGGGCTGGGGCCGGTCCAGTGACCGTTACCCTCCCAATTGGCTGGACTGCCGATGTGCTTGCCGACGCTGCCCGGCGCTGGTTCCGGCGGTTTCGCCAGATCACCGATCTAAGTTGCCTGGTGTATCTAGCGACTGGCACTTCGATCGTTCTCACCCGCGACGAGTTCGACGCTGTGCGCCAGCTGCTAGCGGACCGGCAGACCTGGGTCAGGCTCGGGCAAGGTCCGATCGAAGACCTGGCTACCTGGATCGCTGACTTCCTGCCACCGCGGGACGGCCGGAACGCCGATGACTCGCATACAGCAGCGCTAGTCATCACTCGCGGCCTGCTCGAGTTCACCGTCGCCGACCTTGAACCGAAGACCTTCCAGAAAGTGCTACTGGCCCGCCTCAGGCGGATGGAGACCGGCCACGCCAGCACACTGGACCAAGCCCTGTTCGATTTTCACTCCGACCTTGTTGCCCGTCTGGACCCAGATTGGGTCGCCCAGCTCCAGCTGCTGCGCTACCCGGCGGATGTCGGGCCCCGTGTCCCGAGTTGGCTCGAGCGCCAGCCCGAGGGGAGCGAGGATGTCATCTCCCAAAACACGTGGCGTCCTAGCCGGAAGCTCCTGCTCCGGGTAGCCGCGCCTGTCGTTGCAAGCCTGTCGATAGCCGCTTTCCTGCTGCTGGCATTCACTGTCGCAGGCGCGGGCGGAGCGAAGTCAGTAAGTGATGCCAGCTTGCGGATCGTGAAGATCGGCGGCGTAAGCGTATTGGCCAATGGCCAGGGCTTCACGTTGTACTGGTTTGCCGCTGACACAGCCACCAAGTCCGAATGCAATGGAGTATGCACCGCCTACTGGCCTCCGGTGAAGGGCCCGTTGACCGCCGGGTCGTGCGCGACTGACAGGCTGGGCACGATCAAACGGTCCGATGGCTGGACTCAAGCGACCTATGATGGCCATCCTCTCTACACCTATATCGGCGACTCGGCCCCAGGCCAGGCACGCGGCGGGGCGCCTAGCATGAACGGTGGGCCGTGGCGCGAGATAACCTATCCGGCTAAACCGGGCCGATGTCTTACGGTGAAAGCAATTCCACCACAACCCCGGCCCTGATCATCGACGCTCCTCAAGCCCACGAAGATGGCAGCTTCGGGCAGAATGGGGAGTAATCCGCGAACTAACGACCTGTACAAGAGCATCTACTCCCACGTCCAAAACGGCTTCAAGTCGCCGCCATCACTCCTTAGGAGGACCAAGCCATGACCGCGGACTTCTCACTAAACGGTGGTGTCGCGCTCGTCACTGGTGCCGGAAGCGGGATCGGCCGGGCCATAGCCCTGGGGCTCGCCGACGCGGGCGCGGACGTCGGCTGCGTCGATCAGGTCCCTGGGAACGTCGAGGCCACCGCCGCCGAGGTCCTCGCCGCAGGCAGCCGGGCAGTGCCTGTTGCCGCAGACGTGACCGATCCGGCTGCCATGTCCGCAGCCGTCGCGCAGGTCGAGTCGGCGCTCGGGCCGCTGACGCTCGCGGCTAACGCGGCCGGCATCGCTAACGCGGCTCCCGCCGAGAGCATGCCGGAAGAGCAATGGCGGCAGGTCATCGACGTCGACCTCACCGGCGTCTTCCTGTCGTGCCAGGCCGAGGGACGGGCGATGATCCGCAACGGCGGCGGCTCCATCGTCAACATCGCCTCGATGTCGGCCACCATCGCGAACCGCGGCCTGCACCAGGCTCACTACAACTCAGCCAAGGCCGGAGTCGTGCACCTCGGCCGGAGCCTGGCCTGGGAATGGGCCGCTTCCGGCGTCCGGGTCAACAGCATCAGTCCCGGCTACACCTACACCCCGATGACCCAGCGACCCGAGCAACGCGACGCGATGGAGGGATACGCCAAAGACACGCCCCTGGGCAGGAACGCCCAGCCGGAGGACATGGTGGGTCCTGTTGTCTTCCTGCTGAGCAGAGCGGCGTCATTCGTGACCGGCGTCGACCTCCTCGTCGACGGAGGCCACGTCATCTGGTAGCCATGCGGGCTTCGCACTCCTCGATACCCCCGACCCCCGATGCCAATCCCGCGACCGCGGCGGTGGCCTCAGGGGGCTGGCAGCAATCTGCGCACCAGCTTCACGGATAGCCGCCACGTCGCTCGCGGTTCTGTTCCACGCAGTCAAGCAACCAGCCCTTCCTGTATGTCGTTTTTCGCGTCTTCGGCGATCTTGCGCAGGTGGCGGAGGGCCCGTCCGGCCTGGGAGGCCATCTTCGGCATTTCGTTCGGTCCGAAGATGACAAGCGCGATCACCGCCAGACAAACGGCTTGGGGATTAGACAGGTCCAACACGCTCAGCTCCGCCAGGCCATCCAGCTCACGTTGACTTCGGCCAGACTGCGCGGTAGCCGGTACTCGTGCCGGGCCAGGGTCTCGCCGAGGGACTCTAGCGGGTCCGGCTCACCGCTGTCCCCGGCTAGCACAGATTCCAGGACCCGGGTAACGGACGGTACGTGGTGCCGGGACGCGCAGAGTACGGAGAAAGCGACAGCAGATAATTGCCCCTGCCTGGCCCGTTGACGATCTCCGAGTCCCGGAATTCTCCCCCGACGCTTGTCGGTACGTTGCAGGTCCCGATCCCGCCGGGCAAGAACGCCACCTCCCGCGCGTTGCGCGGGTGGCCCTGGATGCTGTGCACGTGGCCTCCTTGGTATGCGGTGCTGGAGCCTGCCGATCAGGGGCGGGTTACTCGTTCAGGCGTTATGGGCCCCCCAGGTGACCGGCTAGTTCGAAGGTGTCGTCGCGGGTTTCGTATCGTCCAGGTCGAGTGGCGAAGGCTCGTCGTCGGCCAGCCCCGCGTACTGCGAGGGATGCAGCCGGGCTTGGCGGCGGTCGTTCGACCACACGATGACCTCGGCCACCTCGACTAGGGTTGCGCCGCCACCGCCGAGGATCAGCATGGGTACCGGATCCGGGCTCGGGTTGGCCATGCTGGTTAACGCCGACCGTGTGACAAACGAAATGCCCGCGTATCGCGGTCGTGCACAGCGGGCGCAGGATGACGTGCCAGACCGGAGTGAAAAAGCTAAGCCCGACGACCATCCCTGCGGCCAGGCCCAGCGCCATCTTGATGACGCGGTTCCGCAGCTCACGAATGTGATCCATTAGCGGCATGCGGCCCTCCGGGTTCTGCTGCCGCTGTGAATGGACGAAGCGCTCGCCGACAACGCGCGCCCTGGACGGCACCGGGGAGTTACGCCATGACGCTTCACGCCGTAAGGCCAGCAGTATCCAGGCCTAGCTGGGCTGCCGGGTTGGCTGCGGCTCTGAGCACGCGCCGACTTGGACGGTCGGAGCCGGGACGTCCATGGCGTCAGCCCGCTGCAGGTCACGGACCTGCTGCTGGAGCGCGGCGATCTGGGTCTGCTGGTCGGCTGGGGCTGCGGCTGAGGCCGCGGTCAGCTGGGCTGGTGACCCGGCCGTGGCCTGGGGCGTGGCCCGAGCCTCGGTACCGGGCTCATCGTGATGCAGGTCGCTGACTTCCTTCTTCAGGATCCGCATCGACTGGCCGAGCGAGCGCGCCGCGTGGGGCAGCTTCCTTGACCCGAACAGCACAATTAGCACAACGGCAATGATCAGCACCTTCCAGGGACTGTCGAAAAGATCACCTACCATGTCCGTTCCTTTCAGTGGGGCTGCGGGCTTGCTTCCGGGGTAAACGCCCGCCGGAGCCAGCCGGTGTACGACAGCGAGTGCGAGTCAATCACCGCAGGGAGCCCGCCGCCGACGTTCGACCACGCGGCCCAGGCATTCCTTCCTTCGCCCACGCCGCTCCGGCTCCTGGTCGCTGGGGGCCATGGTGAAGTACTGACAGGCGCCCACCATCCTCGTCGTCCGGCTCATCTGCCGCCGCGCGCCAATGAGGTCCGCTTTCGGTCAGGTTTACTATTCCGCCAGTACCGGCGTGGCCTGCGGGTGACCGATGGACAGGCCGCTGGCCGGATCGAAGAACTGCAGGTAACGCGTGTCGACGGCCAGATCGAGCTGCTCCCCGTGCCTGACCCTGCTCTCCTTGGACACCCGGGCCGTCCACAGCGACTTGCCGCCGGCCAGGGCGGCCGTGGCCTCATCCTCGTCGGCGGATGCCTCAGCCGCCTGCGCCAGGCTGGCGTGCTCGACGTGCGGCGCGTCGATGGTGAAGATCATCATGATCTCGCTGCCGAGCTCCTCGACGACGCCCGCGGTGACACGCATCGTGCCGCGGCTGGCGTTGCCCAGGCTGGCATCCTCGAAGTCAGAGGGGCGGATGCCGAGGATCACCTTCTTGCCGAAGTAGTCCGCCAGGCCCGGCTTGGCGTTCAGGACCCCGTCGGGGACCGCGAGCTTGTACCCGGCGAAGGTGACCGCCGGGCCGTCGTCCCGGACCAGCTCTGCGGTCACGAAGTTCATCGCGGGCGAGCCGATGAACCCGGCCACGAACAGGTTCACCGGCTGCTCGAACAGGTACTGCGGCGTGCCGACCTGCTGCAGCCGCCCGTCCCGCAGGACGCAGACGCGGCTTCCCAGCGTCATGGCCTCGACCTGGTCGTGGGTCACGTACACGGTGGTCACGCCGAGCCGGTCGTGCAGCTGGGACAGCGAGGCCCGCATCGAGACCCGCAGCTTGGCGTCCAGGTTGCTCAAGGGCTCGTCCATCAAGAAGGCCTGCGGCTCGCGGACGATGGCCCGGCCCATCGCCACCCGCTGCCGCTGCCCGCCGGACAGCGCGGCCGGCTTGCGCTTCAGGTACGGCTCCAGCCCGAGCAT
>Ga0335085_10003765_pt1 | contig 25801 bp, 18 predicted proteins | sample Lox_Sample_45_FD_206712 | JGI IMG/M metagenome (GOLD analysis project Ga0335085, IMG submission 206712) | Soil microbial communities from Loxahatchee National Wildlife Refuge, Florida, United States - Lox_Sample_4.5 | ecosystem: Environmental > Terrestrial > Soil > Wetlands | place: USA...
GGCCGCGCGCCGTTGACCACCGCAACGGGGATATCGAGGCCGGCGTCGACACCGGCCGCAACGGCGAGAACGCCCTTGGACTTCTGGCCCGGGCCCGCGGACGCTGTCCCGACGGTGAACGCCGTGTTCTCGAGCCCGCCGGCCAGCGTCGCGAGCCCCATGAGAAACAAGGCCGCGGCCGCAATCGCTGGCGGCCGGGTTCCGCGCCAGGTCACTTCTTCAGCCCCGCCGTCCAATTCGCCACGAGCGCGACTCTCGCCTTCTCGCCTCCCCCGGGAAGGACCGCTCCGAGGAAGCGGTCGCCTTGGGGCGAGAAGGATCCGTTCACCCAGCCGGAGCTGTTGAAGAGGACCTTGGGAGAGCCGATCTCGAGGCCCGTGGCGCCCGTCTTCACGTCCACCGACATGAGGTTGAAGTCGGAGCTCAAGTAGAGGATCTCCTTGCCCTCCTTTCCCCAGCCGCCGCCGACCGCTCCCCCGCTCGAGATCTGCCATTTTCCGCCCGGCCCCGGAAACGGGACGACGTAGACTTCTGGCTTGCCCGACTCGCTCGACGTGTAGCAAAACCACCGTCCGTCGGGCGAGAAGCCCCCGCCGTTCTCGTCGAACTCCGTCGCGACGAACGGATAGGCCTTGCGATCCCCGAAAAGCGGCAGGATCCAGATGTCTCCCTTCGTCTTTCCTCCCGGCTTCAGAACATCCATCGCGAGAAAGCGTCCGTCTCGAGACCAGTCGCTCGGGCCGGCCTGCCCCTCCCCATGAAACAGCGCCTCCTCCTGGCCGCCGCCGCTCGCCGACTTGACGTAGACGCCCGACTGGATCTGTTTCTCGACCTTGGTGTAGGCGATTCGCGCTCCATCGGGGGACCAGACGGCCGCCGCCGAAGGTGCTCCGAACGTGAGACGCGTCCGGACGCCGCGCGAGTCGAAGATCCAGATGTCCGGCGCGCCCGTTCCCGGATCGACGACGGCTGCGGCGATTCGCGACCCGTCGGGCGAGACCGCGAGCGATTGGTACTCGGCCGCCTCGCCGATCGGCTCGCCGATCGGTTTGCCCGCGCGGTCGAACCAACGAAGCCGTGCTTTCGCGTCGGCCGCGCCCGCTCCGTAGACGAGAAGGCCCTTCTCCGAAACCGAGAACACACCCCGGAAAAACCCCGTGTCGTAGTGAACGTTTTCCGCCAGCGGCACCGGATCACCCCTGAAGCGGCGGCTCCCCGCGTCGAAGGGCTGGGCAAGCAGGACGCGTTCGCGCATGTAGAGCAGGTAGCCCGAGGCGTAGGCGACGTTCGACCGCGCCTGGAGCAGAAGCATCTTCTCGTCCGAGCCGAGGGCCCCGACGTAGATCGCGTTCGACTCGCTCTTCATCCCCTGGCCGTGCGATCCTGCCATGTAGAGGAAGTGCTTGCCGTCCGGAAGGAAGGTCGCCCAGCGGTGCGTCGTCTCGGCGCGCGCGGCGTCGAGCTTGGTCGCCGGCGTGGGAGCGCCGCCCGACGCCGGGACCCGAGAGAGCGCGGTCGTCGTGTCGGGAGAAAAGAGGATGACGCCATCGCGATTCCAGCCGCCGCTTCGGCCATTGGGCGCATCGCACACGTCGAGTGGTGGCGATCCGCTGATGTCCACCTTCTTCAGCTTCCCGTCGGCGAAAAACGCGAGGAACCGGCTGTCCGGCGACCAAAAGGGAAACGTGGCTCCTTCCGTTCCGGCAATCGGTTTTGCCGCCAGGTCCCCGAGCGACCTCAACCAGAGAAGCGTCTTGCCGTCCGGGCCCTTCGCCGCGAAGGTGGTCAATCGCCCGTCGGGCGAGATCGTCAACGATCCTCCGTTGACCCCTGCCAGATCGAATTCGGACGTTTCCGGGGGAAGCAGGAAGGAGCGCATCCGGAAAGCGTCCGCCGGCGCGCGGCGCAGGTAGCCGACGACCGCCAGCCCTGCGGCGAGAATCGCGGCCGAGGCGATCGTCCAGGCCAGCTTCTCGCGGTTCTTTCGGCGGGCGACGACCGGCGCCGGCAGGCCGGCCTGCGAGCCTCCCTCCGCGATCCACTCGAGCTGGAGCTTCACGTCGTGCGCCGTCTGGAACCGGTCCTCCGGATCCTTCGCCAGGCACGTCTTGACGACGCGGTTGAAGGCCGGAGGCGTCATCGGAGAGACCTCCGAGATCGCCGGCGGATCATCCCGAAGGATCGAGCCGATGAGCGAGGCCTGGCTCTTGCCCGCAAACGCCTTGTGGCCCGTCGCCATCTCGTAGAGCACGGCCCCGAACGCAAAGATATCGGTCCGGGCGTCCGCTTCCTTGCCCTCGAGCTGCTCGGGCGCCATGTACTGAAACGTTCCGAGGATCGTCCCGGCCTCCGTCAGGTTTTGTCCCGGCGAGACGGTGGGGAGCGCCGTCAGCCCCGACTGAGGCGTGACCGGCGCCATCACCTTCGCCAGGCCGAAATCGAGCAGCTTCACGCCGGATTTCGTCAACATCACGTTGCCGGGCTTCAGGTCCCGGTGCACGATCCCCTGCCGGTGCGCCTTGTCCAGGGCGTCGGCGATCTCGATACCGAAACGCAGCACCTGCTCGAGCGGAAGCGGGCCCTTCGCCAACCGACCCGCCAGCGTCTCCCCCTCGAGCAGCTCCATGACCAGGTACTCGGTCTCGCCTTCCCGGTTCACGTCGTACAGCGCGCAGATGTGGGGGTGCGAGAGCTGCGAGATCGTCTTGGCCTCGCGCTCGAAGCGCTGACGCACTTCCTCGCTCGAGGAAAGGTGGGACGGAAGGACCTTGACCGCCACGGAGCGCTCCAGGCGCGTGTCCCGCGCTCGGTACACCTCTCCCATGCCTCCCGCTCCCAAAGGCGACAGGATCTCGTAGGGACCGAGACGGGAGCCTGCGGCGAGCGTCATCGCGATGGTCGAGGATTCTACGTGAGCCGGCCCTCGAGGCCCTTCCGTCCGTTCCAACCGGTCCCCATCTGGCACAATGGGGCGGGAGCGTGGGACGGATGCCCGAGGCCGTTTCGCAGGGCGTCAGGATCCGATACGACGTCGCCGGAGAGGGCGAGCCGGCGCTGCTCTTCCTGCCCGGCTGGTGCGACAACCGTTCCCAGTTTCACAAGCTCGCCCCCCTTTGCGCCCAGAAGCACCGCATTCTTTCGCCCGACTGGCGCGGCCACGGCCAATCGGAGGCCTCCTCGACGGACTTCGGATACCGGGAGCTCCTGACCGACACCGCGGCGGTCGTCGAGGCGAGCGGCGCGCACCGGGTCGTGCCGGTGACGATGGCGCACGGGGGTTGGGTGGGGATCGGCCTGAGGAGGAGGTTTGGGCCGCGGCGGATCCCGAGGCTCGTTTTCCTGGACTGGATCGTCTTCGATCCGCCGCTTCATTTCCTGAAGGCGTTGTCGTCGCTGCAGGATCCCGAGCATTGGAAATCGACGCGCGCCCAGCTCTTTTCGCTCTGGTTACTCGAGGCGGGCCGCCCGATCACCGACTACGTCCACCGCACGCTGGGTGACTACTCCTTCGGGATGTGGGCGCGGGCGGGACGCGAGATCGCCGCGGCCTACGCGCGGGAGGGCAACCCCTTGAACGCCCTCGCGGCCCTCGACCCCCCGACCCCGTCGCTCCACCTCTACGCGCTGCCCAAGGATGAGGCCTACCGCTCGGCGCAGGAGGCCTTCACACAGACCCATCCGTGGTTCCAGTCACGGCGGCTGGACGGCAAGACCCACTTTCCGCCGCTCGAGACGCCGGAGGCGGTCGCGGCGGCAATCGAGGAGTTTCTGGCGACCTAGGAGCCCGCGGCGGCCTGCCGCGTTTCCTGAAGCCCCACGACACCGGAGTCGGCCCGGCTCCAGACATCCTTGAGCTCTTCGTAGGCCCTTCGCGCCGCGGCCGCATCACCCTCTTTCGCGGAGGCTCGGGCCAGGCCGAGCAGCGACTGCGACCGTCGCGGCGCGCGGGCAAGCGAGGCCTCGAACTCCCGGCGCGCCTCGGCCGGCCGTTTGGCTTCGAGAAGCATTTCGCCTAGAAGCTCGTGGGTCGGTTTGACGATGTCCGGCGGGCCGAAGTCGAAGCTCATCGCGTCCTCGTCGCGGGCGGCTTCTTTCAGGAGCGCCAGCGCGCGGTCGATCTGCCCATTCGCGAAAAGGATCTTCGCTTCGAGCTCCTTGCGCAGGACGGCGTCGGTCGAGGCCGACGCTGCGCCATACGACGGCGAGGAACCGCCGTGCGCGTGCCCGGGCGCGGCGCCCTCCTCCTTTGTCGCCGCGCTCATCCGAGAAAGCGCTCTCTCCGCTCCCGCTCGGTCGCCCGACCCGAGCGCCACCAGGCCTTCGACGAACGCGTCGGTGTTGCGCGAGGAGAGATCCTTCGTCTCGATCCGCATCGCGGCGACGTCGCCGGTCCACTGGCCCGTCTCCACCAGGTAGGCGGCACGCATGGACACGAGGTGGGTTCTCGCCTTTTGGGAGCCGCTCTTCGACGCGTCGGCTTCCATCAAAGCCAGCATTCGACGCGCGGCCCCGTAGCGTCCCTGCTGGAGGTACGCGTACTCGAGCCAGTAGAGAGCGTGAAAGCCGTGGGCATCTGCGCCCAGAGACTTGCGCTCGGCCCGCTCGACGGATGCCCTCCAGGACGCCTCGTTGGAAGCCACGACGTCGTTCCACAGGCCCTCGGCCAGGAAGATGTGAGACGGCATGTGAAGCGCGTGCGCGGCCGACGGGGCGATCGTCGCGTACACCCGCGCCGGCCGCATGCCGAGCGGGGCGTGAACCGGGTCGTCGTAGGAGTGGATCAGATAGTGCGCGGCGCCGGGATGCTGCGGGTTCTTCGCGAAGACTTCCTCGACGACCGCCGCCGCCCGCATGTAGGTCGCAAAATCGCGCTTGCCCTCGCACGACCCGAGCAGAGACAGTGCATAGAGGCTCGCCGCGTCGAGGTCGTCGGGGAATTCCTCGTGGAGACGCCGCATCGCCTCCGCGTAGGCCTGGTCGCGCTCGGCCTTTTCGCCGTCCGCATAGAGGACTTCGACCGCGCCGAGGTACATCTTCTCGCGCCGGGTGGGCGCCTTGGCCTGCCGGGCCTCGGGTGTCGGGGCCAGGCGCGCGAGGACCTGGCGGGCGGCGTCTCGGTCGCGCTCCATCCACAGCGGGTGGTTGAAGGTCATGGCCTCTCCCCAGTAGGCCATGGCGAAGCCGGGCTCCAGCTTCTGCGCCTCCCGGAATTCCTCGGCGGCGTCCTCGTACTCGAAGCTATGGAGCAGCAGGGCGCCGCGCAGAAAGTGCGCCTGGGCCTCGGGCCCGCCGGAAGTGGCGAACTCGATGCGGCCAAGACCGCCGGCAGGAGCCTGGGCGGACACCACGCCCGGCGCGAGGCCGACCGCCAGAACCAGGGCCAGCTCCCGGAGCCGCATCACTTGCCTTCGATTCGGCGCGTCAGAGCGGGGACCCGGCCGAGCAGGCGGGCGTAGAGGGCGAGCTGTCCTCGATGGTAGTCCTCGTGCGCAATACCGTGATTCATCCAGGCGAGCCGCGTGCCCATCTTCCCGTCGAACCGGCGGATGAACTGCAGGATCTGCAGCTCGCCGGCCTCGCGGAACTTCCGTTGCCCATCCGTGTGCGTCTTGCGCAGAGCGTCCAGAAGCTGCGCCTTGGTTCGCTTCGCCGAGATGCCGCGCCCGTACTCGTGCAGAAACCCTTCGTAGGACTTGCGCTGGAAGTCGCCGTCGGCGCGCGTCAGCTCGCCCGCCATCAGCGTTCCCGACTCGACGATGTGCTGGACGAGCTCGATGACCGACCGGCTCTTTTCGGTTGGCTTGAAACCCAGTTCCTTCTCCGGAAGGGCGTGAAGCTCGTCGATCACACCTTCGCGGACGAACTCCCATGCTTCCAGGGCCTCTTCCAGAAGCGACATGTATTCCTTCATCTCTTTCGCTCCGCTTTCTGTTCTTCTTAGCCTTTACCGGGGGCCCAATAGCTTAGTAGAGGCGGCCGTGCGGGACGAAATCCGGCCTGGCGCCCGCACCCGGGCAGGGCCGGACCCCGTTCCAGGGTCGCCTCGAGAGTGGGAGGGCCGCCCCGCTCAGTCGCTCCCCCCGTCCTCGTCCTCTTCTTCGGGCTCGGGCGGCGGCGGCTCATCGGGCTCCTTGACCGTCATGAGCGACACATAGGACTTCTCACGCATGGCGCCGTTGAAGGCCGGTATCGTCCTTGCGTAGAGCTCGTCGAACTGAGTGCGGATCTCCGAAAGCCGCTTGGAGAGAAGCGCGTAGACCTCCTTCTCCGGCTGGGTCGGCGGCATGTCGGCGTTGCCGGAGACATCAGCAGCACCGGGACCGACTTCGGCCTGGAGCCAGAGGAGCTTCAGGTAGACCTCCAGCGGCCCCCGAAACGACTTCTGGTCCCCTTCGGCGATGGTCGGCTGAAGCAGCTGGTCCTCGACCGCGCGCAGCTTCTTGTCGAGGTCGTTGGCGGCCGCCAGGTCCGCTTCTGAGGCTTTCTCCGCGCGTAGCATCTTTCGGAACTCCTCGAGCTGCCGGCGCGACCATTCGAGCTGATTGATCAACCGGGCGGCGGCGCTGGTGTCCTGATAGATCTGATACGAGAGCATCGAAGCCGCCTCGACGTCCGCCTCGGTGCCTGCGGACCTCGGGTCCTTTCGGACGACCAGTTGTCCGGTCGCCTCCTTGCCGCCCGCCCGCAGCTTGACCGTATACGTGCCCGGCGGGACGAGTGGCCCGTTCTTCAACGCCCGAATCCCGTAGTAGAAGACCCCGCGGTTCGCCTTGCCCCGGAAGCGCTTCTCCTCCCAGACGTGCGGGTTGCCGGGGGGCGTCGTGCGCAGCCGCACCGGCGTCGTCGGCTCATAGCGGAGATCCCACCAGACCCGGTTCAGTCCCTTCTTGCCGGCTCCATCGAGTGTCCGGATCGTCCGACCGCCGGCGTCGAGAATCGCGATCTCGACGGGGCCCTTCTTCCGGACCTCTTCCTCCTCGGGCTTTGGAGCGGTTTCCTCCTTCTCGGCCGACGGAATTTCCTCTTTCAGCCAGTAGGAGATCGCCGCGCCGTAGGGCGGATTCTGGCCGCGCGAGGTTCCGATCGGGGCGAGGCTCGGCTGCGACGTCCGGCGAAAACGATATGCGGGCGTGGGCTCGAACAGGTGAAGCGCCGAGCCGCGCACCGCCTCGGTCAGCTGCTCGAGCGGCGACACGTCGTCCAGGATGTAGAAGCCCCGTCCGTACGTCCCGACGACCAGGTCGTGAAAATGCTCTTGCACCGTCAGCCAGTAGACCGGCGCGTGCGGGAGCTTCGATTGGAGGGGATCCCAGTGAGCGCCGTCGTCGAAGGAGACGTAGAGGGCGTTCTCCGTCCCCGCGAAAAGGAGCCCCTGGCGGAAGGGGTCCTCCCGCAAGACGTGTGTGTAGGAAAGGGCCCCGCGGGGAATGTTCGAGGCGATCGACTTCCAGGTCTTCCCGTAGTCGCCCGTCTTGTACAGGTGAGGATCGAAGATTCCCACCTGATGAAAATCGACGGCCACGTAGCAGGCACCCGGCGCAAATCGCGAGGGCTCGACACTGCTGACGGTGCCGCGGGGCGGGAGACCCGGAAGGTTGGCGGTGACGTTCGACCAGTGCGCGCCGCCGTCGCGGGTGACCTGAACCTGCCCGTCGTTGGTGCCTGCCCAGATGACGCCCTTCTCGCGCGGCGACTCCGCGATCGAGTAGACGACGCCGGCATATTCGACCGACAGATTGTCCATGGTCAGCCCGCCCGAGTCTCCCATCATGGAGGGGTCGGCGAGCGTCAGGTCGGGGCTGATCTTTTCCCAGGTCTGGCCGCCGTCGCTCGTCCGGACGACGTACTGGCTGCCGACGTAGACCGTATTGTGGTCGTGCGGGGAGATGGCGATCGGAAAGGTCCAGTTCATTCGGAAACGGATCTGGCCGGCGTTGGCTCCCATGGTCCGCTCGGGCCAGGGACTGACGCTGCGCGTCATGCCGGTGCGCGCGTCGAAGCGCTCGACAACACCCGCGTAGCAGCCGCCCCAGACGACATTCGAATCGACCGGGTCCGGCGTGCTCCAGCCAGTTTCACAGCCCGCCGTGGAGGTCCACTGCGCCGGAAGGATGCCGTAGCCGCCCGGGTTGCGGCTGGGGCCGCGCATGGAGCCGTCGTCCTGCATCTGGCCGTAGACGAAGTACGGAATCTGATTGTCCGTCGTGACGTGGTACATCTGGCCGATCGGCAGGCGCGTCGAGGTCCACTGCTTCCCGCGCGTCGTCGAGATGTAGACGCCGATGTCGTTGCCGATCATCATCCGAGACGGAATCTTCGGGTCCGCCCACATGTCGTGGTTGTCGCCGCCCCACTCGATCTCTTCGGACGTCTCTCCGCCGTCATAGGTGACGCCCATGCCGTTAGAAGGGAAATAGACCTCGTTGGCGTTGTCCGGCATCACGAGCATCCGGGTGTAATAGTGCGGGCGCTCGTTCAAGAGCCGGCTGTGGTTGACCAGCTTCCACTTCTCGCCGCCGTCGTCCGAGCGCCAGAGGGACCCGCGATCTCCCGTTTCGATCAGCGCGTAGAAGCGGCGCGGATCGCTCGCCGCGATGCCGACGGCGATCTTTCCCAGAGGCGGGTCCGGGAGGCCGTGCTTCTCGATCCGCTTCCAGGTCACTCCGCCATCCCGAGACAGAAAGACGCCGCTGCCGGGGCCGCCGCTCTTTCTGCCCCACGTCTTGATGTCGATCTGCCAGGTCCCGGCGAGCAGGATCCGGGGGTTGCTCGGGTCCATGGCCAGGTCGGAAGCGCCCGTGTTCTCGTTGACGAAAAGAACCCGTTGCCAGGTCTTTCCGCCGTCGGCCGTGCGGAAGACGCCGCGCTCCTGCTGCGGGCCGTAGCAGTTCCCCAACGCCGCGACCAGAACGACGTCCGGGTTTTTCGGATCGATGACGACCCGCCCGATCCGTCCCGTCTTCTCGAGTCCCATGTGCGCCCAGGTCTTGCCCGCGTCCACGGACTTGTAGACCCCGTCACCCAGAGACACGTTGCTGCGGATGAAGGGCTCACCGGTCCCCACCCATACGACGTTCGGATCCGACGGCGCGATCGCAATCGCGCCGATCGATTGCGCCGGCTGCTCGTCGAAGACCGGGCTCCAGTGGGCGCCTCCATCGGTCGACTTCCACAGGCCTCCCGACGCCGCCCCGGCATAGTAGATGTTCGGCTCCCCGGGGACTCCCACGACGGCGCTGACGCGGTTTCCCGGCGGACCGATGAACCGGTAGCGCAGCTCGGCGTAGGGATCCGCGGGCTTGCCCGAGGGCGGCGCCCCGGTCTCCGCCGCCGGAATCGACAGCGCGCATCCGAGCAGGGTTGCCGCGACCAGCCCGAGTAACCTCACGTTCTTCACCGCGTCTTCTCCTTTCGCGTCTCGGCGCTCACTGGATTCGAACCCGCCGGCGGGAACCTCTGCACGACTCCCTCGCCCTTGACCGCCCGTTCGAGCGCGTCGAGCTCCGAGGGGAGAGAGCTCTTGAAGTTCTCCGAAACCATCTCCGTCACGACTTGCCGCCGATTGTTTCGAGCGGGCAAGAGAATACAGCCTGCCGCCCCTGCCGCTGTAGTAATGTCTCGCGCACGATGAGAGACATGAGAATTCTGGCAATCGCGCTCTGCTCGGCGATCCTGGCCGCCTGCTCCACGACACCGCCACCCCAGATCGCTTACGACCGTTCCATCAACTTTTCGCGCTACAAGACCTTCGACTGGTACGCCGATCCCTCGGAAGAAAAGTCCGTGGGCGGCGCCATCGTGGACGCGCGGTGGGTGAACGAACACGTCAAGGCGGCCATCACGGCCGAGCTCGCGAAGAAGGGCATCGGCCCGGCCGGCTCCGCACCGCCCGATTTCTACGTGGACTACCACACGCGATCCGGGGGGATCGCCGAGCGGGATCAGTACGGCGTGTACTCCTGGTGGACCGGGATGCCGACCGGAACCAATTACTACAAGCAAGCCGTGCTGATCCTCGACGTTCGCGACCCGCAGAAGAAACTCGTCTGGCGCGGCGCGGAGACCAAGGTCTTGGGCACGGACCCCGAGCAGCTCGACCGCCAGGTCAAGTCGGCGGTCGCCACACTCTTCAAGAACTTCCCGCCCGGCGCCGCCCCGGCGTCCTGATCGACCGGTCCGGCGGGCTCAGAGGCGGTCGGTCGACTCGATGAAGGCCGCCACGTCGGCCTTGAAGGCCTTCAGCGACGGCTCGTTGACGTACATCATGTGCCCCGCCGGGTAGTACTTCATGTGGATGTTGCCCTGCAGTTTTTTGTCCAGCCCGAGGTGCGACATCATGTACTCCGTCGCGAGAAAGGGCGTCGCCAGGTCGTAAGTGCCGTTCAGGACGAGCACCTGCAGGTTCGGGTTGACGGTCATGGCGTGCGCGAGGTCGAGCCCCGTGTTGGGGAACCCCGGATTCGAAAACGGAGCGCCGGGCGGCTGGTGCTTCCACTCCCAGAACTTGAAGAGCTCTCCGCTCTCGATCTCGTAGCTCTTGCCCTGGCCGAACTTCAGCTCCTCGTTGTAGTAGTTGTTGAAGGCGGCCGTGAAGGCCGCCGCGACCGCGGCCTCCTGCGGGTCGTAGTCGGCTTCCTTGGACAGCCGGTCGAGCGTCACGCCGAGAAAGCGCGAGTCCAGGCGTCCCACGGTCTCGCCATGCTCGCGCAGGAGCTCCTGCGCGTACTCGCCCTCCGAGACGCGAAGGTTCGCCTTCAAGATGTAATCGACCGAGAGGCCCGTGTACTGGTGGATCTTCTCCGCCACGGCGCGGCGCTCCGCGTCCGATAGAGAGTCCCCCTTCATGAGCGCGTCGTTATAAGGCCCGAGGGCGTAGGCGCGCACTTCGACCAGCAAGGGATCCAGGTCGTTGGGCTGCGACGGCAGGACCTTGTGATACCAGGAGGTCGCCGTGTAGGTCGGAACGAAGAAAGGATAAGGGCGGTCGTTCCCCGGCACGGCGAAGAGCGCCTCGATGTCGAGCGCGACCGAGACGAGGATGACACCGTTCAAGGACATGCCCTCCTTCGACTGGAGGTAGTCGGCAATCCCGCCGGAGCGCGTCGAGCCGTAGCTTTCACCGAGCAGATACTTGGGCGAGTTCCAGCGCCCGTTCTCGCTGACGTACTGCTTGATGAATCGGGAGACCGACTTGATGTCCGAGTCGACTCCCCAGAAGTCCTTGTCCTTGGCCTCGCCGACCGCCTTGGAGTACCCGGTGCCGACCGGATCGATCATCACGATGTCGGTCTTGTCGAGAATGCTGTAGGAGTTGTCGACCAGCTGGTAGGGCGGAGGCGGCGTGTGCCCGGCCTCGGTCGTGACGATGCGCCGGGGACCGAGCGCTCCCATGTGGAGCCACACGGAGGAAGATCCCGGGCCGCCGTTGTAGGCGAAGGTGATTGGGCGCCGGGAGGGGCCGCCGGCGTCGCGCCGGACGTAGGCGGTATAGCCGATGCTCGCCCAGGGCTCGTCCTTCTCGTTCTTCACGATGAAGAGCCCCGCCGTGGCCGTGTAGTTCACGGGGACCCCGCCGATCGAGACCGTGTGTTGTGTCACCGATTGCTCGGGCTTGGGAGGCTCCTTCTTCGCGGCATCCGCGGCGGGCTTCTCCGCGGCCTTTTCGGCGGGCTTCTCCAGGGGCTTCTCCGGTGTCGCCGCCGTCACGACCGGGGACAGGAGAATCAGGGCGATCAGACCGAACAGGATTCGCTTCACCATTCTTTACTCCTTCAAAGATTCCAGGTTTTTTCGAGACGAGCGTCGCGGACCGTCCCGAACGAGCGCCGCGGGAGCCTTCTCGGCATCACTTCAACCCTTCCGCCAGGTAGAGGTCGGACAGGGTGCGAATGTGGTTGTACACGTACCCCTTGCCGTCGGGGGTGAGCCAGACGTTGGCGACTTCCTCGAGGCCGGTGGTGTCGCCCGGCTGCAGCTCCTTCCAGAGCTCGCGTTTTCCGCTTGCGAGATCGACGCGGAAGACCCGTGCCGGCACATCGCCGCGCCGGTAGACATACAGGAACCGACCGTCCGGGCTCCACTGCACGGGAATCTCGCCCGCTTCGAGGCCCGGCACCGGACGCGGCTCCTCGGGAGAAACAGAATAGAGATAGACCTTTCCCTCCGGACCGCGCGCGATCACCGACTTGCCGTCTGGGGAGATGGGTCTGCTCCTCCACAGCCGGATCCCCTCCGGCGTGATGGCTTGCGGCTGGCCGCCGACCAGGTCCTGGACGTAGAGGCGCGTCCCGCGGCCCGGCTCGTTGCCGGAGAAGAGGACTCGCTTGCCGTCCGGAAAGAAGATCGCCCGCTGATGGTTGAGGTTGTCGTGGGTGATCTGCCGGGGCTCTCCGGCGCCGGTCGGCAGCATCACGATCTGGGCGGGCTCGGATCGCGCATTGATCGCGAGGGCCCACTTCCCATCCGGCGAGAGCCCCGAGCCGTCTCCTTCCCCCAGCCGCACGGCCGGAGAACCGTCCATCTTCCGCACGAAGACCGAATAGCCGGGCCCGCCCCCTTCTCCCGACTCCGCGATCAGAAGGGTCTGTCCATCGGCCGAGAGGTCTGCGGCCAGCGAATTGTCGAGCCACGAGAGCTCCCGTTCCTTCGTCTCTCCCGGCGAGAGTCCCAGGATCCCCAACCTCGGGAAGTCGTGTGACAGAAGGGCGCGGCCATCGCGCGAGACGTCGTGAAGCGTCAGACCGCCCGTGATGCGATTGAGGAGCCGCTCCTTTCCCGAAAGCGCGACCGCATACAGGGACCGATCGCTTCCGGCTCGGGATGCCGTGAACCAGATCTCCTTGCCCCCGGAAGCCCAGGCGAGGCCCCACACGGTGGAGAACCCATCCGCGAGGGTTCTTTTCTTGCCCGAGCGGTCCGTGACCGCCAGAGAACCGCCGTCGTCGTTCAGGATGGGATGCTCGAGGAAGGCGATGAGATTTCCGTCCGGCGAGACGCGGGGATGGCTGATCCAGCCCGCCGTCTGGTAGAGAGGCTTGTCGATCGGAAACTCGAGCTGATTGCGGCCTCGGATCTCCCGCACCACCGCCAGGTTCGTTCCGTCCGGGGACCAGTCGGCCCACTGGACATCGTCCAGGATGTCCCGGGGCGCGCCGCCCCCGGCGACGGCCATCCGCGCCAGCATCCCGCTCGTCGTGAAACCGCCGACGAAGTGAAAACGCAGTGAAAGGGCCATCTCTCCGGTGCTCGAGATCGCCAGGACGCTGCTGCCCGGAATCCCGAGCGGGCGCGATTCCGGACTCTCGGGCCGCGCAAAGAAAACCTCAGCGGGCCTGCCGTCCCACGCGGCGCCGTAGGCGATCGTCTGCCCGTCCGGCGCGAAGCGAGCCGCAAAGACCTCTCCCCGCCGGAAGGTCAGCTTGTGAAAGGTGGGAAACGTGCGCGGCGACGGCTTCACGGTCTGCCGGCCCACCAGGATCCCGGCGGCCAGAATCGCGAGTAGCGCCAGGCCGGTCAGGACACCGCGCCTCAGATTCCGCTTCGGCGCGGCCGGCGCCACAGCGGCTTGAGGGGCGACGCCGGCCTCGGAAAGATGATCGCGGACGCTTTTCAGGTCCTGGGCCAGATCCCAGGTCGACGCGTAGCGCCCGTCCGGGTCCTTGTGCAGGCACCGCTCGACGAGCCAGCGAAACGGAGCCGGTGTTCCGGGAGCAAGCCGGGCGACCGGCTCCGGCTCCTCTCGGATGATGGCCGTCAGAGTCTCGGCGTGGGTGTCTCGCTGAAAGGCGCGCTTGCCCGACGCCATCTCGTAAAGAATCGAGCCCAGCGCAAACTGGTCCGAGCGATAGTCGATCGGCTTTCCACTCGCCTGCTCCGGCGACATGTACCCCACGGTTCCCAGGATGGTGCCGGCCTGGGTCTCGGAGACGGCGGTCGGAACGTTCGTTGTTCCTTCCGGCTGCGGCTTCAGGAGCTTGGCGAGCCCGAAATCGAGGATCTTCGCGTTTCCGTCCCGCGTGACCATGACGTTCTCGGGCTTTAGGTCCCGATGGACGATCCCCGCCCCGTGCGCCTTGGCCAGCCCCTCGGCCATCTGGACCGCGAGGTCGAGAAGCCTGCGGATCGGCAGTGGACCGTCGCCCAGAACCTCGCGCAGCGTCCGGCCCTCGACGAGCTCCATCGCGATGAAGAACGTCGAGTCGGCGGAGCCGATCTCGTGGATCGTCACGATGCTCGGGTGGTTCAGGGCCGAGGCGGAGCGGGCCTCCTGCTCGAAGCGCTTGCGCCGGTCCGCGTCGCTCGCGAACTCTTGCGAGAGGACCTTGACGGCGACCTCCCGCCCGAGCCGCGAGTCGCGCGCGCGGTAGACCTCGCCCATTCCCCCCGCACCTAGAGGCGCGAGGATCTCGAAAGGACCCAGACGAGTGCCCGCGGAGAGGGTCATCCGTTTCTGCCCGGCGGATTCTACCCGCGCCGCGCCGCCGGACCGAGTCTCAAGGGAAGTTGGCTTCCCAGATGTCGCCTTCCTGGAGCCTGAGCACACCAAACAGAACGCGACCGTCCCTCGAGAGGGCGTAGTCCTCCAACCGCAGGCTCGAGTCCGGGGCGACGATGGGATGCCACGTCTTGGAGGATGCTTCCAGAATTCCGATGACGCCGCGATCCTTGCAGAGGAGCCTGCGTCCATCCGGGAGCCAAATCGGATCTTCGGCGGTCTCGGACAGCTTCTCGTACTTGCGCGAAGCCAGCGCGTACGTCCCAATGCCGCGCCGGTCGCTCGCAAAAGTTTCGAACATTCCGGCGATCATGCGGCCGTCCGGCGACCAGCTCGTCACCTCGAACCAGAGCCCCTCGCCCGGAGAAGGTAGAGGCAGAGTCTCTCCGGCGCCTCCCGTCGGCGAAAGCCGAATGAGGTAGCTGTTCCGCCCGTCGGCGCTTGCGAGCACCGACCCGTCGGGCGACCACCGCGGAAACCAGGGCCCGTGTCCCAGGCCCTTCGTGACCTGGACGAGGCCGCCTCCGTCCGGGTGAATCATCCAGATCTCGTAGCGCCCGGACCGATTCGAGTAGAAGGCGATCGTTTTGCCGTCCGGCGACCAGATGGGTCCGCGATCCTTGAACGCATCGTCGGTGAGCTGCCGCAGGCTCGAGCCGTCCGAGCGGATCAGAAAAAGATCCTCCTGCCGCCCGGTCGGCCGGAACGCGATCCACTGCCCGTCGGGTGAAACATCGAGATCCGTCAGTTGCATGGAGCTTCGGTAGAGGGTCGTCGGCACGCCCGAGAGTGTCTCGGTTCGCTCGTCCAGGCCGATCCGGACCAGGCTGTCGAGCGGCGCGATCGCCTCGTAAGCGAGGTGGCGGCCGTCGCGAGAGAGGCAGAACAAGCCGAGCCGGGCGGAAGGCAGCGTAATCGGCTCGGGCTCCCCGCGGGCACGTCCGGTCTCCTCGTCGATGGGGACCCGCCAGAGATTGACGCTGCCTCCTCGATCGCTTCCGAAGTAGAGAAACTTCCCGTCTGCCGACCAGACGGGGTTCCACTCCAGCGCCGGATCGTTGGTCAAGGCCATTGGCTTGCCGTGACCCTCTCCGGTCGCCGGAACGGTGAAGATGTCGCGATATCCCGAATCCCGAACCGTCCAAAAGGCAATGCGGCGGCCGTGCGGCGACCAGGCAGGTTGTGACGCGTCCTGGCTCTGGACGACCGGCCGCTTGGCCCCCGTCGCGATATCGACGGCCCACAGCTGGCCGCTTCCCGGCACGTTGAAGGGCTGATCGATGAACACCGTCGAGTAAGCGATCTCCTTGCCGTCGGGAGACCAGTTCGGGTTGTATCCGGCGTCCGAGATGCGGCGCGCGTTCTCGCCTGTCGCGCCCATGATGTAGAGGCCACCGCCGGCTCGCTCGGACCGAAACGCGATCCGGTCGCCCGACGGCGAGAAAACGGGTTCGGAGTCGTCTTTGTCGGAATCCTTCGTCAGCTCGATCGGCTGACCGCCGACGCGCCTCAAGAAGATGCTGGACCGCCCTCCCCTCTGCGCGGAATAGACCAACGTCGACCCGTCGGCCGAGAGGCTCGGGAATCTCTCGAGTCCGGACTCGAGCGTGAGCTGCTGGAATCGGACGGCGCCGATCGATCCCGCGCCCGCCGAACGAGAAGCCATTCGCTCTCCCACGAGAAATGCAAGAATGGCCGCAGGCACCGCGAGCCAGGGCAGAGCCGTCCGTAGGCTTCCACGCCACGGCGCCGGCAAGGTCACTTCCCGAGAGGCGCTCGCCAGCGACGTTCCGGACATCGACTCGAGATCGAACGCGATGTCGCGCGCCGATTGGAAACGCGCCTCCGGCGCTTTCTCCAGGCAGTGATGCACGATCCGCTCCAGGGACTCCGGCATCCTCCGGTTGCTCTCGGTCAGGTCCGGCGGATCTCTGGTGAGGATGGCGCTCATCGTGTCCGCTGCGGTGTCCCCGTGGAAAGCCCGGCGGCCGGAAAGCATTTCGTAGAGGATCGCGCCGAAGGCGAAGATGTCGCTGCGGGCGTCGGCCGCTCTCCCGCGCACCTGCTCGGGGGACATGTAGCCAAGCGTTCCGAGGGTGACGCCCGGCTCGGTTCCCGGCGCCTCGGTCGGCAGGTTGGTCTGGCCTGCGGCCGGGGCATCCGGCTGGGTGAGCTTGGCCAGGCCGAAGTCGAGGATCTTCACGCGCCCGTCGTTTGTCATGAAGATGTTCTCGGGCTTCAAGTCCCGGTGGACGATTCCCATCTCGTGCGCCGCGGCCAGGCCCTGCGCTATCTGAAGGGCGCATCCGATCGCCTTGCGCGGCGAGAAGGCTCCCCCGGAGAGCCGTTGCCGCAGGGTCTCTCCCTCCAGAAGCTCCGAAACGATGTAGGGAGCGCCGTCGTGCGTCCCGATGTCGTGAATCGACAGGATGTTGGGATGATTGAGGGCCCCGGCGGCCTGGGCCTCCTGCTCGAAGCGCCGCAGCCGGTCGGCGTCCGCCGAGAAAGAGGACGGGAGCACCTTGACGGCGACCTCCCGCTTCAGGCGCGAGTCCCGAGCCCGATACACTTCCCCCATCCCTCCCGCGCCGAGAGGGGCGAGAATCTCGTAAGGACCAAGTCGGGAGCCTGCCGCCAACTTCACAGTGCGCTCTTATCCGTTCGCGGCGCGCGAAGTCTCCCGAGGTGATCCAGGGAGGAGGCGCGCGCCGCGGGAGCGAGCCCGCAGCGAGGAATCAGGCCGGCGGTCGAGCGCCTTTGCGCGAGCCGACGGCCGGTGCGCCCGAATGGGCACAGATTCCGAGCAAGACGCGAGCGACGGTCACTCATTCCGCCCGCACCGATGGGCGCAAGAATCTCGTACGGCCCGAGGTGGGATCCCGCTGTCAGCGACAAAGTGGCACGAGCTTACAACGGAGGTGGATCCGCGACGCGGCCGCTAGCGCGCGGCCCGGTGGCTCAGGGAATCGTAGATCGGAGGCTCGCTTAAGAGAGTCGGCACCAGCATTGCCGCAAAGCACGCCCCGAGCATCGGCAGCAGAAGCGTGAAGCTCCCCGTCATTTCCGTCACGAGGACGATCCCGGTCACCGGCGCCCGAACCATGGCGGTGAAAAACGCGGCCATGCCGACGACCGCCAGCGTCGTCGTCGTGGGCGTCAGAGCGGGGAATCCAACTCGGCACAAGGCCCCAAAGAGAAGGCCGATCTGCGACCCCAGAACGATCATAGGAGCAAATAATCCTCCCGGAGTCCCCGCGGCGTAGGACACCGGTCCGAGGCCGAAACGAAGCAAGAAGGTGAGAGATACGGCGAAAACGGTCGGGATCCCCGCGAGCGTGCGTTGCGTGATCGGATCGCCTGCGCCGACCAGATCCGGAAGAAACCAGGCCAGTAAACCGACAGCCCCGCCGACCAGCGCAGCGCGCCCTTCGGCGCTCAGCTCGAGCCGACGCGTCACCGAGAGAGCCCCCAGGATCAACCGGTTGTAGGCGACACCCAGAAGCCCGGCGAGGAGTCCGAGCAGCAGGTACACAGGCAGCGTCCCAAAGCCGGGGTACGGCTGAGGCCAGACGCGGAAGTCGGGCGCCTGACCGAGGAGCAATCGCGCCACCCCGATAGCCCCCGCCGAGGCGCCGAGGGCCGCGATCGCGATCCGCGTCTCGAAGCGGCGAACGAGCTCTTCCAGCACGAACACGGCGCCCGCGATCGGCGAATTGAAGGCCGTCGCCAGACCGGCACCGGCGCCGGCTGCGAGAAGGACCCGGCAATCCGCTCGGCTCCGGCGGAAGACCGACCCCAGCAGATGAGCCGTGGAGGCCCCCATCTGCACGGTCGGCCCCTCGCGACCCAGGGCAAGGCCCCCGCCGATCGCGAGGAGACCGCCGACGAACTTGATCGGGATGAGGCGTGTTGGCGCCGGCGGCTCCTCGCCATTGAGCACCGCCTCGACATGCGGGATGCCGCTGCCCTCGGCTTGTGGAGCGAAGCGGCGAACCAGCCAGGCGGCGATTCCCGCCGCGGCTGCGACTCCCACGACGACGAGCGGGAGTCCGGCGAAGCCCATCGCATGAGCCCCAACAATCGCCGCGCTTCGAAATCGATCCGCCCACTCGAGCAACCGTCGGAAGGCCGCTCCCAGCAGCCCCGACGCTCCACCCGCAATGAAGGAAAGGACCGCCAGCCCGAGCAGACCACCTTCGATCGGTCCGCTGCCACGCTCCGGCTCGACGCTCACGGCCAGTTCGACGGGGGCGAGCCGAACAGGGGCACGCTCGTCAACGCGCTCGCAAGGACCAGCCCAGCATGAAGAGGCCGCTCGCGGCGATCCAGCTTCCCGCCACGCGCACCGCGATTCGGGCCCAGGCCGCCCGCACCGAGACGACATTTCCCGCAAGCAGCGCCACGACGGCAAAGAGCGCGCAAGCCACACCCAGCGAAGGCAGCGCGCTCGCATGAGCTTTCGACCACTCGATTCCATTGACGCCGCCGTTCCACAGCCCCAGCACCGCGGCGAGTCCGGCGACCGGCCAGAACGTCAGGGGTGCGTCGGCGGCAGAGAGGGCCCCGAGGGCGATGGTCAAAACCGCGGTCGCAGCGGGCAGCGCCGCACCCGGAGTAAGCAGCCGCCCGGCGAGGCTTCCCCCGAGCCAGGCCGCTGGCAACACGAACAGCACAATGCGGCCGTAGCGTGGGCCGCGCAGCCCCGCGAGGAGCGCGATCGCCACGACGGGAAGCAGATCCTCCGGCGTCACGAAGAGATGAGCCAGCCCGTCGTAGAACGGGCCGAAGCCCGTGGTCAAGAGGTGAGCGCTCGCCGGCGGCGCCCACAAGATCGATAGCATGAACGCTATCAACACCGTCCCGCTCCTGCGAGATCTCATCGCGGGTCCATCCTAAGCGATCGCTCGCCAAAGGAAGGCAAGACCGGCGAGCGCGACGCCGGCCCCGGCGACGCGAAGGACGACGCGCCCCGCCGGCCACCGGTGGATCAGCCCGATCGCAATCCCCGTCAGATGGAGGAGTCCCGTGGCGATCACGAACCCGATGCTGTAGAGCATCCCGTTCGCGCCGGCAGGCAGCTCCGTGCCGTGGGCGTGGCCATGGAAGATCGCGAAGAAGCCCACCAGCGCGGCCGCCACCCCCAGCTTCGGCCGGGCCTCGAAAAGCACGGCGGCACCCAGCCCGATGGCCGACAGCGCGATTCCGACCTCGATCCCGGGCAGCCTCACGCCCGCAAGCCCGAGCGTTCCGCCGAAAGCCATGACCATCGGGAAAGTCACCGGCAACAGCCACACGGCGGGCGGACCGAGCTGCGCGCCCCAGAGACCAACGGCGATCATCGCCACCACGTGGTCGACGCCGGAGATCGGGTGCTTCAAGCCGGTCAGGAACCCGAAGGCCTCCCCGCCGCGGGTGTGAGCGAAGGCCGTAGCGGGCCAGAGGAGTAGGAGAAGGATCGTGATGCGAGATACGAGATGCGGGATCCGGGATGCGGCATGCGGGATAAGAGATACGGGATGCGGGACAAGAGAATCGGGATGCGGGATACGAGATGCGGGATGGGAGGAAGGCGACGCGGGATTCATGACTGCGTCTTGTCGACCAGATATTGAGCGTCTTCCTCGTGCACCGATTGATGCTGCCTTTCGACTGCCTGGATGAAGTGATTGAGCTTGCCGCCGAGTTGATTCAGGTCCTCGCGCAGATGTTCATACAGGGCGGTGTCGGTCAGAGAACCGGTCTCGCGCAGAGTTTCGAGGTGGTCAATGGTCTCGTCGCACGAGGCGTGGGCATACGTCAGAAATCGAACGAACTCGAGCTTGTACCTTCGTCGCCCGTACCCCTCGACGATGTTGGACCTTATGGACTTGGCCGACCGACGAATCTGGGAGCCTTCCTCGTACATTTCCAGCTTCGGCAACGAATCAAGGCTCATTCGGTGAATCCGAACTGACACGTCGTGCGCGAGCTGCCAGATCTCAAGTGTTCGGTAGCTCATCACTCATCCCGCATCTCGCATCTCGCATCTCGCAACCCGTAACTCGCATCGCGCAACCCGCATCTCGCACCCCGCATCACCTTCCCCCGAACATCATTGCCGTCCTCTGTATCGTCCAGAACGCTCCGAGCGTCCCGACCGCGTAGCCGGGCAGCGCCTGCACCCAGCGCGGCCAAAGAATCTGGAGCTGCCGGAACGAGCGCTCCAGGGCGAGCACGAGCAGCACGAATCCGACCTGCCCGATCTCGACCCCGACGTTGAAGGAGAGCAGGGCGATCGGAAGGTCCTTGTGCGGCAGGCCCGCGCTCGTCAACGCGCTCGCAAATCCGAAGCCATGGATCAGCCCGAAGACAAACGCCACGACCCACGGGTGCTCGATCGTGAAGCTCGTCTCTCCGCGCCAGCAGCGCACGATCTCGGGCCCGAGGAAGAAGATGGAGAGGGCGATCGCGGCGTTCAAAGGCAGGACCGGCGCCTCCGCGTAGCCGAGCGTGGCGATGGCGAGCGTGATCGAGTGCGCGAGCGTGAACGCGGTGACGGTCTTCACGAGCATCCACCGGTTCTTGACGATCAGGAGAAGCCCGAGCACGAAGAGCAGGTGATCAATGCCGAAAAGGATGTGTCGGATGCCATGCGCGACGTAGGTTCCCGCCAGCGCCATGCGGCTTTGCGAGGCCGCAATCTCGACCCAGGGCTGCGACGGGCGGACGATCGTCGTCCACTTCCGGCCGTCCTGCATCTCGACGCGCACGAGGACGTCGGTGATCGTGGCCTGAAGTCCCGGGAACTCGATGCGCCGGCCTGCAAGACCGTTCTGCCCGGCGTCGATCACACGGCGCTCGAGGAGCGAGTCGGTCAGCTCCTGAACCGTCGGCTCCTTCACGTTGCGCACGCCCTCCGGTAACTGGAGAACCACCGGCAGGCGCATGCCCGAGAGGACCGGCGTGCGCCAAAGGAGGTCGAAACGGCCGGGCGCCGTCTCCTTGATCTCGAGATAGGCGGGGCGGGCCTCGTGCGCCATCGCCGCAGCGGGTAGCGCGGCAAGAAGCGCCAGGAACAGTAGGGTCCGCCTCATTGCGGCAGCGGTTCCGCCAACCAAGCCAAAGAGAGGGGCGACCAGCACGGTCGCCCCCTTCTTAGGGACTACTTCTCGATTTCGAGCTTCAAGCCTTCTGCGGCGATCTTGAGGCTGGCGCCCTTGGTCGCGCTCTTGAGCGTAAGCGATACACCGTTCGCGTTCACGAGGGCACTCGCGCCCATGCCCTTGCCAGCCGTCGCGCCTGCGCCTCCGGCCGCGTAGACACCGTTGAAGTCTTCGAGCTTCTTCAGGTCATAGACGTTGCCGGTGGCCTTGGCGTTGGTCATCCCGACTTCGCCGACGGAGAGCCCGTCAACCTTGAACTTGTACGTCTTGCCCTTGTAGTGGAGAACTCCGTGGCCCCAGCTCCAGCCGATCCCGGCCGCGACCGATCCTTCCGTGAGCGATACGGTCGCATCGGCCTTTTTCTTCGCTTCGTCGGCCAGGGCCGTCCCGGCCAGGAGTGCCACAAGCGCTCCCAGTGCAATCGACGCAATCAAACGACGAGACATAATCTCCTCCCCTTTCTCCAAACGCTCATGATGAGTGACCTGCGCATTCCGACCATCAGGAGCACGTAGTCTACCCCGCGCGCATTGTCCGATGCTGGGCCATCAGCCCCCCGTCCCTTGCCCACCCCTCCGAAAGAAGAGATTGAACAACTTCCCTTCGCCGAGCTCGCGATCGAGCTCCCAGATGGCGAAAAAAGGAATGAGGGCCACGAACAAAACGAGCGTCCTCGAGAGAATTTCGTAAATGCCCTCGCTCAAGATGGCCTCGATACTCGCTGCCAGGGTCTTGCCGTGAATGAGCCCCTCGATCGTGTGCTCGAGGATGGCGAAGACTCCGACAAGAGCGGCGTAGAGAAGGGACAAGCGCAGCACGGCGAAGGTCAGCGCACGACCGCCCGTCTTCTTTCCGACCCCCATGGCTTTCCCGATCAGAATGACCTTGGCGATCACGAGCGCCTCGACGATCGCGAACCCGTAGCGAAAGGACGTCACGCCCAATTCCCGCGAGATGAGCCTCCGGTACGTGAGGAACGCGACGAAGAAGGCGGCGAGATAGGCGGAGATCAAGAGCATGAGCCGAAGCTCCTCTCTTGCCTTCTCCTTGAGTCCGCCTTGCCCATGAGCCGGCATGTCCACAGCTTATTCGAAGCTAAAGATCTTCTTCCTGTCGCTCTTCATGCTGATGACGAGCCGGCCGTCCTTCTTCGCCTCCTCGTAAAGCGCCTGCGTGAACGTGCCGACTCTGCTGTCCGGCAGTCCCGCCGCCGGGCCGTAAGCGAACTCGCGCTTCGCGTCGTCGTGGAGGACGATCATCGCCAGGCGCGCCCCGCCGCCGCCCTTCGTGTACTCCAGCATCTGCTGGGCGCGAGCGGCCGACGAGGCGGCGGCGAAGACGAGAACGGCGAAGGCGTCGCGGCGGATTCGTGTCGTGACCAAGGCTCGCTCTCTCTTACGGATTCATCCTCGGCTCGCTCAGTTGCTCGGCGGCGCGAGGCTCTCGAGCTCGTGCAGCCGCTTCATCGCCTGCATCGCCTGGAGAGCCGTGTAGTTGATGTTGGCGGCGTTCAGGCTGCTGCCCTGCTGGAACGGAAACTGGGGAATCGTCACGAGGAACGCCTTGAGCTTCTGCTGGACCGGCACGAAGAGCCAGATGTTGTCGCCGTACCAGCGGATGTACATGCCCGACTCCCTCGGCCCCTTCTCGAAGGGATCGGCCCGGAGGTTGACGATCTCGGGCCAGCCGGGGACGTCGCGCACGGCCGTCGCGATGTTGCCGATCTCGGTGGCGAAGGAAACCTTCCAGTCGTTCCACCGGATGGCGTTTAAGTCGCCACCCTGCCCGAAATAGAAGATCTCCTCGCGCGGTCCCTTTTTCGACTCGCCCTTGAAGTACGGCAGGAAGTTGTAGCCGTCGAGGTGCACCTTCCAGGTCTTGCCGTTGGCGGCGTAGCCCTTCGCCACTTTCTCGACGATGTCCGGCTCGCCCGCCGCTGCGAGCAGTGTCGGCAGCCAGTCCTCCTGCGAGAAGATGTCGTTGACGACCGTGCCCGGCTTGATGACGCCGGGCCAGCGGACGAGCATCGGGACGCGGAAGCCGCCTTCCCAGGTCGTGCAGTAGGTCTCCGGCTCCTCCTCGGCGTTCAGGTGGTAGAGGTTGCCGAGGAACTCGTCGAAGCCGTGCACCGTCGGCAGGTGCTTGTCCTGATCGCCGAGATGGTTCTTGCCGAACTGCCCGGTGGCGTAGCCCTGGGGCTTCAGGAGGTCGGCGATCGTCGGCGCCCAGTCCGGGATGCCCTGCGGTGACCCGGGCATGCCGATCGTCAGCAGTCCCGTCCGGAACGGATGCTCACCGAGGATGAACGACGCCCGCCCGGCGGTGCAGCTCTGCTGCGCGTAGGCGTCGGTGAAGAGCGCGCCCTCCTTCGCGATGCGGTCGATGTTCGGCGTGTGGTAGCCCATCATTCCCTGGTTGTAGGCACTGATGTTGTAGTAGCCGACGTCGTCGCCCCAGATGACGAGGATGTTGGGCTTCTTGGCCGGGGCCTGGGCCCACGCCGACGCCGCGAGCAGGGCGCCAAAGATCGAAGCGGACCATCGAATACGTGAACGGTTCACATGCGCTCCTCCTTGAATGACAATCAGTCGCCGGCGGCCTTGACGTTGATCGGCTTCGTCGGATCCACCAGCGGCAGCGGGTTCTCCGGATGCTGGAGATTGGGCACCAGGTCGTTCGACGCGCCGCCCGGGAACCGTTTGATGCTCGGGAACTTCACGATCGACTTGTCGAACTCGATGATGACGGGGTAGATCAGCGACAAGACCCACCCGTTGTCCTCCCCGGCGTACTGACCGGGTGACGACTTCGGCAGGCGCGCGGACATCGCGCCGTTGAAGACCATGTCGTATTTCTCGAGCGGATCCATCGTGAGGCAGTAGAGCGAGCCGATCGAGCCGAGGTTCTGCTGCGGGCCCAGCCACGTGTCCTTGGCGGTGTAGAGGTACTTCCACGCAATGTGGACGTCGTCGTTATTGGGGTCCCCGCCGATGTCGTACCGCGCGCCCATGAAGTTCTCGCCATCGATGTAGATCCAGGAGTTCCGTGCGGAGTGCTTGGCCTTGCCCAGGATGTAGGCACTGTTGTCGATCGAGTCGAAGTAGATGGGCTTTCCGTCGTTGCCCTTCCACTCGCCGTGAGGAGGCGGCATGACCCCGACCATCGCGGAGAGCGTCGACCACAGGTCGATGTGCGACATCATCTCGTCGTACACGACGCCCTGCGGGACGTGGTTCGGCCACCACATGATGCCCGGGACGCGCCAGCCGGCCTCGAAGGCCGAGCCCTTCTCGCCGCGGAACGGGTGCGTGCCGGCATCGGGATAGGCGTCCTGCCAGGCGCCGTTGTCGGCCGTGAAGATGACGATCGTGTTCGGAGCCACCTGTCGGATCGCTTCCATGATGCGGCCGACGTTGTCGTCCATCTCCATGACCGAGTCCGAATACCGCCCCAAGTGCGACTTGCCGGCGAACTTCGGCGCGGGATTGTTCGGGTTGTGCATCTTCATGAAGTTGACGTCCATGAAGAACGGCTTGGCGTCATTGGCGTGCTTCTTGATGTACTCGATCGCATAGTCGGCCTGCCGGACGTCGAACGTCGCGAGATAGTCCCAGCTGAACTCGCCCACCTTGCGGGCGGGCTTTCCGGTCTCGCCCTCCCACTCGTACATGTTGACGATCTTGAAGTACTCCTTCGCGAATTCGGGGTTGTAGGAGGGGAACCAGGGATGGAACCAGGAATTGGTGTAGCTGTACGTATAGACGCCGGGATAGTAGGCGCCAAACGCCTTCATCTCGTCGTAGCCGTGCTCGATCGGGTAAGCCTCCGGCTTGTCGCCGAGATGCCACTTGCCCGAGAAGTACGTCGAGTAGCCGTTCTTCTTGAACCATTCGGCGATCGTCGGCGTCTCCTTCCGGAGAGAGTTCTCGTCGCCGGGCGCGACGACGATCGACAAGGCCGAGCGGATGGGAATGCGCCCGGTGTTGAACGACGCCCGACCGGCGGTGCAGCTCGCCTGGCCGTACCAGCTCGTGAAGAGCGCGCCTTCCTTGGCCAGGCGGTCGAGGTTCGGGGTGGGATGCCCGAGAGCCCTGCCGCCCCCGGTATAGGCGCCGAGGTCCATCCATCCTGTGTCGTCGCTCATGAGCACGAGAATGTTGGGTTT
>Ga0335085_10003766_pt1 | contig 25782 bp, 19 predicted proteins | sample Lox_Sample_45_FD_206712 | JGI IMG/M metagenome (GOLD analysis project Ga0335085, IMG submission 206712) | Soil microbial communities from Loxahatchee National Wildlife Refuge, Florida, United States - Lox_Sample_4.5 | ecosystem: Environmental > Terrestrial > Soil > Wetlands | place: USA...
CATTCCTGTAACGTCGAGTGGGAAGATGACGGGCTGCCTGGTCCTGCGGATTCAACTGCGTAGCTTTTGGAATCCCTTCTGAATCACGTCTTGCGTATCTGGAGCCAAGTTTAGAGCCGCAAGTTCGTTGCGTGAAAACCAGCGCACTTCTGCCGCATCGCTCGCTGCTAAGAGCGTTCCACCAAGCGCCTGGCAGAGAAAGTCAATCAGAACGTAGTGATATCGCACACGATTCTCTGGGTCGTACAGGATGCGGTCGTAGACTCCCAATAACTCGCCTGGTTCGACGGTGAGGCCAGTTTCCTCGCGGGCCTCGCGAATAGCAGCATCACGAACCATCTCTCCAACTTCAAGGACGCCACCGGGGATGGACCATTGTCCCTGAATGGGCGGGTGCGCACGCTTTACCAGCAAAACGCGGTCCTCCTGGATGATGACGGAACCGATACCGACGAGCGGGAGTTCGGGGAATTCGCGGTTCATATAAGCTTGGAGCCTTGAGCTTCGAGCTACGAGCATAACTGAAATTGGCAAAGCTGCCGGCTCGAACCTCGCCACTTGCTACAATTTCGCGGTCGGTCCCAAAAACCCTGACAACCACGGGGTGCAAAGTGGGACACAGAGAGATATGGCATTAGAAGAATACAAGCGAAAGCGGCGGTTTGAGGAGACGCCTGAGCCTCCACCGAAGGTGGAGAAGAAGGGCGGCAACCGCTTCGTGGTGCAGAAGCACGAGGCGACGCGTTTGCACTATGACTTTCGGCTGGAAATGGAAGGCGTGCTGAAGTCGTGGGCAGTGCCGAAAGGGCCATCGCTTGATCCCGCGGACAAGCGACTGGCGATGCAGGTTGAAGATCATCCCGTGTCCTATTTCGATTTTGAAGGAACCATTCCCGAGGGAAACTATGGCGCCGGCAGTGTGATGGTGTGGGATGTCGGGACATGGGTTCCGCTCTCACCCGTGCCGGTCAACGGAAAGTATGTTCCGGGTACCGAAGAAGAAGCGGCGGCGATGCTGGGCAAGGGCGATCTGAAGTTCCGGCTGAATGGGAAACGCCTCCAGGGAGACTTCGCGCTGGTCAAAATGAAAGGCCGGCGGCCGGGCAGCAAGGGCAACGAGTGGTTGATGATCAAGAAGCACGACAGTCACGTCGTCGAGGGATATGACGCAGGTGACATCGACGAGTCTGTACTGAGCAAGCGCAGCATGGATGAGATTGCGGGAGATGCGAGGTCGAAACAGTGGACAAGCAGCCCACCGGCGGGACGCGGCCGGTTGAAAGCAGCCTGGCTGGCCGATGCCGTCGCGCGGCTTGATCAAAAACAAAAGCAAACCAAAGCCACCGAGGACACCACGGACGCAGAAGTAAGTAAGAAAAAATCCTCTACTCGTACACGAGGAATTGTTCCGGGCGAGAGTCGAAATGACGGCACCAATACTGCTGAAGAACGGCCCTCAAAGAATCTTACTAAAAAGTCTTCGATATCCTCCGAATCGTCGGCGGATTTGGTTTCGGTTCCTGTGAAGCGGCCGATGCCGACCACCATCCATCCCATGCTGGCCGAATCGATTGAACAGCCATTCGATGACGAGGAATGGCTTTTCGAAATCAAGTGGGACGGCTACCGCGCGGTGGCCTTCATTGAGAACGGAAAAGTGCGGCTGGTATCGCGGAATCAGAACGAACTGACTGCGCGCTATCCGGACTTGAAAGATCTTCCTGAGTTCCTCAAAGCCGACAACGCGATCCTTGATGGAGAGGTAGTTGCGCTGGATGAGGATGGCCGGGCGTCGTTCAGCCTGATGCAGCAAAGAACTGGCTTTCGTGCGGGAGGTCGCAGGGCGGCCGCAAAGGCGGATGTCCCCGTGCTGTATTACGCCTTTGACCTGCTCTACCTCGACGGATACGACTGGCGGCGCATGCCGCTCGAAGATCGTAAGGGCAAGCTTAAGACAATACTGAGAGGCGGAGATGCTCTGCGCTATTCCGATCACTACCCTGCGAACGGCAAGGCCTTGTTCGAGATTGCGCGGCAAAGGAAGCTGGAAGGTATCCTGGCGAAGCGGCGGGGGAGTTGCTATGAAGAACGACGCAGCCGGGAGTGGCTGAAGATGAAGATTCGGCATCGTACGGAGTGCGTGGTGGGTGGCTTCACCGAACCAGAAGGCACACGCGCACATTTCGGATCGCTCGTGCTCGGACAGTATGACAAGGAACAGCGACTGGTTCACGTTGGCCAGGTCGGTAGCGGTTTCGACCACAAGCTACTGGCCGAGATCTCAACGAAGTTGAAGAAGATCGAGACGAGGAAAAATCCGTTTTTCGGCGAGGTGGAAGCGCTGCGCAAAGTGGGTTGGGTGAAGCCCGAACTTGTGGCCGAGGTGGAGTACGCAGAGTGGACTCATGGGACCAGTGAGAATGGCGCACAGAAACTGCGGGCACCGGTATTCATGGGATTGCGTGACGATAAGGATCCCAAAGAGTGCGTTCTGGAAAACGACGCTTAAGATGGGGACTCGTTACATGAAGTCTGCCTGATCTACTTGATGTCCTTCATTGCAAGCAGCGTTCCGTAGTCACGCCCGCTTGTGTCCACACCACGTGCCACCACGGCGGCGAAAGCTTCCTTGACCTCCGGATACTTGGTCACGAGGGCCTTCATGACGTTCACGTTGTCCTGATAGGCGACGGTTGTATTCGACACGTTGGCCGACTGATATTTCACGATGAGGTCCAGGTCGCTGCCGACGGGTTCGGGAAATACGGCGGTGAGTTTGTATGTGCCGGCTGCTGTATTGACATCGGCCGTTTTGCCGGCAGCGGGCAGATCTGGGGGTTGGAGTCCTTGCGACTCGTCATAGAGCTTGTCGGTAGCCAAGGTGCTCATGAACGGCAACGGCGAAATCAGGCTACGGGCCTCGAGATAATAGAACCAGGCATTGTGTACCTGTCCCTGACTCTTGTACTGCCGCGCCTGGGCCAGGAACCAGTCGCTATCATGACCAGCAATCTGTGCCGATTTGATGTAGAGACCGCCGAGCTTCCAGTCTGATCCGACTTGCTGAAGAATTTCGGAGAACATCGTCCGGCCCTTCGCGGAATTGACGTCCAGGAGCAAGATGGCGTACTTGCCTGCGGGGAGAGTATCCAGATAGAACGCAGCACTATTGGCCGTCTGGCCGTTCTTGCCAAAGACTCCGCAGTAGAACTCGGCCCGCTGATTTGCCGAATTGTCTTCGGCGTTCAGCAGAAAGGAAGGTTTGATCACGACCTGTGCGCCCACGAGGTCGGGGTGATGATCCTTGATGGCGTTTTCTATCCCCCCGAAGTTGGAGGCCAAGGTCGGAATGGCATTCGTCTGCAAGGATGCTGTATCTCCTTTGGAGGCCATGTCGAAATAGCGCTGTCCTGCACTCGTGATGGCGGTTCGGACGGCGGCGTCCAGGTCGGCCGCGGTCTGACAAGTCTGGGCCCTCGATTGCAGCGGCAAGAGCGCCAGGAAAGAGATCCCAAGCCAAGAAGCCAAGCAGCGCGACGCCGGTTCCATAGGTCCCACCTTTACTTTTCAGAGAGTTACAAGCCACGGTAGCGCTACGCGCCTACCTCAGCGTGCGCTGTTTAAGATTTTGAGTTGGCGGAAATGGTTGACTAAAATCGGTGCGGGCTGCCCCCGACATTTGACGAAAAAGCTGCAAGCCACAGACGCTACACCGTTCTTTCGGAGGGTTATGTGGCTGTTCTTTCTGGCTTCTGTGGGTGGTAAAATCTAAGAAAAGCCCCCGCGACGTTCCCCCCTAAGACAACCGGAAACTCGAGAGGAGCAGGGTCATGATCACAGGATTGAAACGAAACACTCTCGGCGGCGCTTCCCGGTTGAGCATCGTTCTCCTGTGCATGGTCATGGCGACTTCTGCGCTTGCGGCGACAAGTTCGGGACAGAAGAAATCCAAACCCAAGAAGCCAGCGCAACCGGTTGTGCAGCTACCATCTGGGCCTACTGGGCCCGTGCAACCGATTCCGCTCGATAGCATCGCGGCGGTTCCGCCACAGGTCACCTATCAGGACAACCAGTTAACGATTGTTGCACCCAACTCGACGCTGGCTGACATTCTGCGCGCCGTCCATAAGCAGACCGGGGCAGAAATCGAGATTCCATCGGCTCCCGACAGGGTTGTGACCCGCCTAGGACCGGGCCCGGCGCGCGATGTGATGGCCGATCTGCTGAACGGATCGCGCTTCAATTACATCCTGCTGGGATCTCCGGGGGACGCTAACGCCCTGAGTCGAGTAGTGCTGGTCGCCAAGAGTGGAGTCGATGTTACTCCGAACATGGCGACGTCCGAGCCAAGGCCGCAGCCGAATGGTCTCCCGTCGCAAGTTGTCGCCTCGCCCATGCCAGAAGAATCCCCTGAAGGCAATGAAGCCGAAGCGCAAGAACCAGAGGATAACAACTCGGACAGCGCTGGCGAGGATAACGGCGATCAAGCCGCCGAAGCGGAACAGCAAAACCCGCAAGACCAGCAAGGAGTGAAGACGCCGCAACAGATGCTGCAGGAAATGCAGCAGCGGCAAATGCAACTCCAGCAGCAGCAGCCACCAGGACAGCCCCCAATCCCAGGATCGGGTATGCCGCCGCATCCGCCGCAGGAAAACTAGGTTCTTTAGGGTTCGTCTCTGACAGCGTTCTCGGGACGTTGGGCGGTTCGTGCCGCCAGAGGCGAAGCTGCGCTTCCTGACATGGTTCGCTGCAGAAGTGCCCAGTCGCGCGCAACTTCAGTTTCCGAGATGCCGTGACGTGATGGCTTGCGTAACTCCGCAGCCAGACGGGCTTCCAGCAGTTGGCGTACGAGTTGGGGAGGAGCGTTTCCGTTGAGTATATTGTCCGCCGAAACGCCCACCTGCACTATTTCAGAACCTTCTCGAATCTCGAGAACAGGGTGTCCCTGCTCATCGACTGCTGACTTCGCTTTCGACTGGCGTTTTCCCCACGCTTTCTCGATCTCTTGCGCGGATTTTTCAGGATAGACGCCAGCGAGGTAATGTTTTAGCTGCAACTGGTAAGCCTTCAGATCTTCCCCGTTCACCGGCGTTTCCGGTTCTCCGCCAACCACGAACACGCTCGCATTGCGCGCTGGTTCAAAGTGCGGGGTTCCGGTAGCGACGTAAACAGCTGCGACGCACCCGGCGAAGATCGGGCTGATAACAACACTGGGAACGATGTACTTCTTGGATGTGAAGAACGCATCGACTACGCCGTGAACCTTGCTGCTACGCGGCATGCTGCCCGGGACCTGTGCAATCACGATGCGGGAGAACTTGAGCTCGGGGTGGTTGGCACTGTATTTGATGATCATCTTCGCCATCTGCTTCGGCGTCGTGATACCTCCATCGGCGACTACACTGCGATGCAACGCTTTCGGGTAGTAGAAGTTGATGATGTCTTTTGCAAAGTCGGCGCAGTTTCGCGAAACCGTGTGGAAATGAGAGACGTTGGGCGACGCGTTCAGCTTGCGGATCAGCGCGGCGTCCTGCTCGGGAGTGGTCTCGATCTCAAATCCGTACATGGTCCGGTCGTAGGAGGAACCAATCAGCTCATACCAATTGCCACCCGGTGTCTCGCCGTTGCGTACGTCGGAAGCGATGTCCTCCAGGTAGGTGCGACGATAGCGGTCGCGGAGAAAGAAGGTCATCTTTGCGTCGGCAAACAGCGGGACATCTTCCGCGCGGTCGACAGCGTACAAGTAGGGGATCAGAGGAATTGCAACCCAATCGTGACGGTTGACTCCAGCGTAGCGGCTGATGACAACGCCCGTTTCGCCGGGGGTACAAGGGCGGAGGATTAACGGTGTCTCCGCACAAACACCGGACAGATACACCGCCGCATGACCCGTGGCAGTAAAGAAGCCAAGGGTCCCATAAGGCTCCTCCAACAGCAGAGTCGCTGAGGCGCTCGCTAGAGCAGAGGTCGCCAACACGACCAGTATGATTCCCACGGTCGCGAGCTTCGGACGTTGGATACAGCGCAACAACATGGTAATCAGCCCACTTTGGGACCTAACTGTCTCTATAAGAACCCTTTAGCGAAACTTTAGTTGCTGTGGAGTACAAAAGCCAGTTACCGAAGTTCAGAAACACTTCCTCCGATTCGCCCATGAGATAGGCGTTAAACGATTCAGCTTTCTTGGGATACTGGTGATTGTACTAGATTTTGGCCTGCAGGCGATTGATAGCCCACCGGGCACTGTCGGCGAGGATTTCATCCTCGTCAGACTGCAATCTCTGCAGAAGGGGCAGGACTTCTGTTCTTCCGCTGTTGCCCAAAGCAATGATGGCATTGCGACGGAGACCCGACCGTTTGGCGCGGCGGATGGGAGATCCGCAAAAAGCTCCACGAAATTCGTCAGCAGAGATTTCAGCCAGCCAATCGAGAGCTGGATTGACCAAACCGTCACGTGGGGAGAACTCCGTCGCATTCGTGACGGGAGCCTTCCGGTTCCATGGGCAAACATCCTGACAGATGTCGCAGCCGAAAACGTGACGTCCCATATCAGCCCGCAGTTCCTCGGGAATCGATCCGCGTTTTTCGATGGTGAGGTACGAAATGCACCGCTTGGAATCGAGTTGATAAGGAGCGAGGATCGCACCCGTCGGACATGCCTGAATGCAACGTGTGCAAGTACCGCAGCGGTCGGGAGCCGGCAGATCGGGAGCAAGGTCGATTGAGGCCAGGATTACCCCGAGGAAGAGCCATGAACCCTTCTTCTGGTTGATGATGCAGGTGTTCTTGCCAATCCACCCCACACCGGCATACTTGGCGAAGACTCGCTCGACAACTGGACCGGTGTCGACGTAACTGCGTGTGATCAACTGCGCCTCCGAGTGGGCAACAGTTTCACGCAGGGTCGCTTCTACCTGTTTTAGCCTTCGCAGAACGGATTCGTGGTAATCCTCGCTGCTCCAGGCATAGCGCGAGATCCATCCGCGGCTGGAATCCTGGAATTCGGTGGAGTACGGGTGGTCCGTGTTGTAGTTGATCGCGCACACGACAACGCTTCGCGCCCAAGGCGCAACGCGCGAGAGTGAGGCGCGCTTCAGGTCGCCCTGCTCATTGCGCGATTCCAGGTACTTCATTTCACCGGCGTGACCGGCGGCAATCCATTCAGGAAAGGATTGGAGTTCCGGTGAGTCATCGGCAGGAGAAATGCCTGCGAGGTCGAATCCGGCTTGTTCTGCGGCGCGCTTCACAACAGCTTCCAAGCCGCTGATTGGGTTGGCCACGATGACCTCTTGAATCGGAGAGATGAAGAGTTGTGAAAACCAGAGGCGAATGCTGACGCCTGGAAGCGTATCGGCGGTACTACACGCCCAGTTTCTTCACTTCCTCGTTGTAGTACTTACGGTAAAGGATGTCCCATTCCTGCGAGCCTTCGAGGATGGTCCGCTTCTGGGTGTCGATCTTCTGCCGGGCGGCGATGTCGATCTTGGCTTCCTGGTTGAACAGTTCCTCGAGAATCTTGCGGGTTTCCTGGCGGATGGTGTTTGGATCCTCGATGAACTCGACTTCGTCCATTTCCTTGAGTACCTCGGAAACGGCACGCGCCAGCACGTTCACTTTGTCGCGGCTCAGTCTCACAGCACCGCCTTATATTTGCGAACGAGTTCGCTCTTCACTTTACGAAACATCTCCTGATAGTTGGCGCCCGTGTTGCGCATTTCTTCGGAATAGGCTTCCAGAATCACACGAACTTCATCGTTGATTCGGTCTTCAAGGGAGAGTTCTTCAACCAAGGCGGCATGCACGCGCTCAGTCACGACTGGAACAGCCGAAGTCTCAATCATCTTGCTGGCAATCAGTTTCTTGGTAACTTCGCGGGCCAAGTAGCCCACATATTCTTTGGAAAAAAGCATCGTTGGATCGAAGTGCTACGCTCAGCGCTCTCTTCTATGAATTGGGAAGTGTAACACACAGCAGGGCAGAGGTGCAGCCAGGCGACGACGCTCCGCAGCGCATAAGCGTCGTGGAGTGAAGTTATGTGCCCGGATACGCAACTAACGTCTCAATGATCGCCGACCGTGCACAATGCAAGTTGGCATCGCGGCTGGCAGCTAATCTTCATTTGGTTTCAGGCGAAGACTGGTCCCGCAGTGTGTAGACGAACTGGCGGATTTCGTGGCGCTCGCGGTCGGCTTTCTGCGCGGATTCCCAGGCGAGTTGTTCGTAGATGCGCAATTCCTCTTTCGCCTTGTCAGCTTGCCCCGTCATACGGTAGGCCTGCGCCAGACGGTAATGAGTTTCCTCCGACTGAGAGTCGATCTGGAGGGTGCGCTGATAGCTTGAAATTGCTTCTTTATAGTGTCCTCCCTCAGCTTGAATGATTCCTAACTGCAGCACAGCGGCAGAGTACGTTGGATCCAAGCGAATCGCACCTTGAAGGAGTGACTGAACCTCGTGCGCCCGATCTTTGTTCTGCGAATCTTTCCGGAGCTTCCACAGTCCGACGGCGTAATAGTAATGGGCGTCGGCTCTGTTGGGATGGGAAGTGACAAAGCGATGCAGTCGTTCGACCAGCGTGTCGGGTGGCTTGGATATCGCCTGCTCCATTCTGCCCAAAAAAAGATATGCAGCGGGCTCACCTGGACTCAGGTCCGATGCTTCGCAGACGCGCTGGATGGCCACATCGTAGGATCCTTGCGTGAACCATGCAACGCCCAGTCCGATAAGCATTCGTGCGGAACGGGGAAACAGGCGATTGCCCTTGGCAAAGACTTCCTGAGCGGGTTCGGGCGCATGGTGTAGCAACAATTCGGCGCCCCAATCAAAGAAATACGGCTCCGTAGGCTGCAGTTCGGCAGCGCGCTGGTATTGACGAACAGATTCAAGAGGATTGCCGAGCTTCTCTTCGACATCCCCTAGAAGATGATACAACTCCGCTTTGTCGTGGTTCCTGGTGAGGCGAAGGACTTCCTGGCGCGCCGGTTCATAGTTTCCGGCTGCCGTATTGGCGCGGGCCAAATCGTACGCATTCTGATAATTGCTCGTGTCTGTGACTGAAGCTCGCTCCAGGTAGGGAATGGCCTCGCCTGCTCTGCCGCTATCGAGCAGTAATTCACCCAAGCGGCGATTGGCCACAGAATTCTGCGGATCATGCGCGAGTTGGTCCCGAAGCGATTTCTCGGCAGGGGCTGGGGTTTCGCGTCCACTTGCAGCAGGTTCCCCAAGGGAGGCGGTTTCTTTCGCCAGCGAATTCCCGGTTCGCACAACGGTGTCGGAACCATGCCCTCCGAGGGATGTGGTATCGGTGACTCCTGATACGGTGAACTGAGGAGGATCGAAAAACTCGGGCACATTCTCTGACGTATGGGTCCTCGCCGCGCCAAGTTTCAGATCGAGGCTTTTGGTCTGGTTCGATGCGAGGAACACTGACTCAACTTGTGCGTCGTCGAAGCCGTTTTTGATGACACGCAGCGAGTAGACACCACCCGCTAGTGCAGCGAACTTGTACATCCCCTGAGCGTCTGTGACAGCGGTCCGAACCTCAGTTGCGTCCTTTACACGCAATTCGACCGAGGCACCCGGAGTTCCCTTTCCCTCCGGATCGCGAACGATCCCCTGCAAGGATGCAGATGGCCCACCTTGTTGAGCCTGCAGTGGGGACACCAGCAGCGCAAAGACGAGAATCCAAGGAACTTTGTCTCGATGCGCAAGAACTCGATGCTGAACAAGGACCATCGGGGAACCGCGACCGGCTTCTCTAGCCGAGGATTCTAGCATCCGAGCGGAGGACAAGGTTGGCGTTACGGAGCACAACGAATACAATGCAATGCTTCGAATACTTATGAGAGATGAGTGTCGGTTGCGGACTATGCGGTATTTCGTCGCTGTTTCCCTGTGCGTGTTGTTTCTTTCAGCTTTGACACAAGCCCAGATTGCAAAGCGCAAGATCATAATCGACCAAGACGCAGCTGGGCCCGCCGGAACCGATCAGCAGTCCATGCTTCTGCTGATTCAGTCCCCGCAGACAGATGTTCTCGGCATTACGGTTGTGACTGGGGACGCGTGGCTGAAAGAAGAAGTCGCGCACACGCTGCGCATGCTCGAGATGATCGGACGTGGCGATATTCCTGTCGTAGCAGGTGCGGAATATCCGCTCGTGCGACGCAAGGAAGAAACCGAACTTTGGGAGCGGCAGTATGGCTCGGTAGCCTGGATCGGCGCATGGACACCGCGCCGCTATCATCCACCTGATCAACTGGGTGACATGGCGGAGGGTAAGCCGGCCGCGAAACCGTTAGACGAGGACGCCGCGCACTTCCTGATCCGCATCGTCCGCAAGTACCCGCACGAGATCACGTTATACGCCGGCGGACCAATGACCAACCTCGCCCTCGCCGTCTCAATCGATCCTGAATTTGCTTCGCTTGTTAAGGAGTTGGTGTTCATGGGTGGGAGTCTCAACCCTAGCACGGATGATCCAGAATTCGTGAATACGCCACGGCGTGAATTCAATCTGTGGTTTGATCCCGAGGCAGCGCACATCGTCCTCACCGCTCCGTGGAAGAAAGTTGTGTGCACGACGGTGGACATATCGGTGAAGACTCGGTTGACGAAAGAGTTGATCGATCGCGTCAAATCCGCAAACACACCGGCAGCCCAGTACGTTGCCAAATATTCCAGACTGCAGGGAAACTACAATTACTTATGGGACGAACTGGCTGCGCTCGCCTGGCTGGATCCGAGCATCATTACCGCAAAGGACACGCGCTATCTGGATGTCGATATCGGTCGAGGCAAAGGACATGGCGAAACATTGAGTTGGTCGGAGCAGGACAGGCCGAAGCTGACGGGGCCGCCGGTCGAGATCCAGGTCGACCTTGATGCGCAGAAATTCTACAAAGAATTCGTTGACTTGCTCACGAGCGATACCCCCAAGCCACGTTAGAGACGGTCATTGCAACTGCCCGAGCATCTGCCTGGCCTGGGGGTGGTCTGGGTGCCGCTTGAGTAACTCCAGGAGCACTGTGCGTGCCTTGTCTTGCTTCCCCTCCACACCGTACACACGCGCCAGGTTCAGATAGGCCTGATCGAATTCCGGAGCTACCCGGATGCATTCCTCGAAACTCTTCACGGCGTCATCGGGGCGTTTGGTTACCAAGTAAAGGATCGCCAGATTGTTAAGGGCTTCGGGATACACGGGACGGGCCCTCAGCGCTCTCTGCAGGTATTCGTAGGCATGGGTCGTGTCATCGGTCTGTGCATATACCATTCCGAGGCTGTAGTTCGCTTCCGGATCGTCGGGTGCAACTTCGAGGGCACGGCCCAGCATTTGTCGGGCCTCATCCCAACGCTTCTGTAAACGGTAAGCATTTCCTAGGTTGTCGAGGGCCAACAAGTGCCGTGGATTAAGGTTCAGTGCCTGCCGGAAGTTTTCGATCGAGGCATCCATGCGTCCCTCGCGAGTCGCAAGGACTCCGAGATTGTTCCAGGCGTCGGGCAGCGTCTCGGGATAGCTGGCCCGCAATTGGACACAGCGCTCAAACATCTCCCGCGCGGCGGTATTCTTGTTCTGGTTCAGATAAACGCTGCCAATGCCGTACAACGCCTCCGCGCTCGTAGGATCATCCAGCAGCGCCTGCCGGAACGAAATTTCAGCCTGTTCAAGATATCCACGCTGATAGAACAGAGATCCGAAAGAAAGATGGTTTCGGCCGAATCCAAGCGAGAAATTTGCCGATGGGAACGGTAGAGCTCTGGCCAGGCGCTCGGTATCGGTGCGCGGGATATGCAGGAAGTCGTGCTCCACCTGTTCCGCAACAACCGATCCCTGATACAGCTTTACGACGTATCCCTCGCCGTTGATCAGGAACGACGTCGGCAGAATAAGATCACGATGCCGACCGAATAGTTGCCGGTACAGGATGTTGTAGACGGCAGCGGCGTCATCGGATCCATGCAGGATTGGAAACGCAAAGCGGCGGCTCACAGAACGTTCTACAGCATCGGCACCGTTTTCGTCTCGCGCGGGGCCAATCGCCAAACTGCCAACGTTGAGGGCCAAGAGCTGAAGACCCTTCGTTGACCAATCAAAGTGATTCTTCTCAAAGGTCGCCAAATCGGTGATGCAGTCAAGTGACCTCGGCGTCCAGAAGTTCAATAGCACGGGCTTTCCACGAAATTCCTTGAGCGATCGGACCTTCCCGGTTGTATCGGGTAGCGAAAATTCTGGCGCTGGAACCGGGGCCAGGAGCCAGGTTTCGAAGGCTGTAGGCAGGGATTCGGCGGTCTGGGATGCAGACTCCGTTACAGGAACTGGCTTCGTCAGACGCTTGAACGGATTTTTTCGTATAGCATCGGAACCCTCTGCGACCGAAATACCGTGATCGATCGGCAAGTCGCGGAGTTCCTGCACCAAACCGCTCGGCCATCGGATTGTTGCGCGGATCGGCCCCTTCTCGTCTCCAAGCCCAAAGAGAACGTCTTTGGTGTGTTGAGACAGAAATCCGGATCCCGCCTGAACCGCCTTCGTCTGCCGACCAGATGAGGTCTCAATGGTTATGAATGCCCCGATCGCATCGCGATTGCTCTTCACTCCTTGCAGTCGAAACGAAATAGAAGGTGGCAGTTGCTCTGCGATGTTTTGCAGCACGCGCAGCTGCGGGGCATTGCGATTCTTCAGAAAAATCTCTAGGCGGCCGTCTCCATCAAAGTCAGTTACTGTAAAGGATCTCGCATCTTCGAGAAAGTCGAGTCCTACGGCGGCAGACACATCTGAAAAGGTGCCATCGCGGTTGTTGGCGTAGAAGACATTCCGCTCGTAGCCACTCCAGGTTCCGTCGGCGCGGATCAACTCATTAATGGCGTTCCATCCGTTCTCATATTCGCGATTAGAACTCGCGTCATCCGGAGAGCTGGCGACCACTTGCCGCCAGAAGAAGCTGTTGAGATCGGTGCGCGATGGTCCCGAGATCATGCCGTTCGCAATGTACAGATCGGGGAAGCCGTCATGATCAAAATCGAACGTGTCGCTGGACCAAGCCCACCGTCCGATGCCAGCCCCTGAAGCCCTGGTTGTGTCCTCAAAGCCGCCGCTTCGATTGCGAAGCATCGAATTGCCCATCGCGTGTTTTTGATAAAGACTGCGAACTCCTGCTGCAGAATCTTTCTTGAAGCTTTCCTGCGTGGATACACGCACTCCGGACGCAGTCCACATGTTGGCAACATAGAGATCTTGAGCCGCATCATTGTCGTAGTCGAACCATGAGACGCTCATTCCGGCACCGAGGTCTTCCACACCGGCCTGCGGAGCAACGTCGGTAAAGGTTCCATCGCCGTTGTTGTGATAGAGATTCTTACGACCGAAATCATTCACTACGTAGAGATCCGGCCAGCCGTCGTGGTTGTAATCACCCCAGCCACAGCAAAAGCTGTATCGCGTGTTGTTCTGGTTGAGGCCGGATTCCGCCGTCACGTCGCGAAACGTGCCATCGCGAAGATTGCGCATTAGAAAGTTGGGCGGACCGTTATTCGCGTCGTGATAAGGAGTGGGATATTTGTACTGACCGGTTCCCTGGTAGTAGGAGTAAAGGCAGAAGTAAACGTCGAGCCACCCGTCGCGGTCATAGTCGGCAAGGGCCGCGCCAGTAAATGTCCCTTGCGGAGGCGTAGCAAACTGGAATGCGTCGCTCTTCTGATGGAACTTGCCCTTTCCATCATTTACGAAGAGCAGAGGCCCGGTTGCCTGCACAATAATCACGTCCTGCCGGCCAGAGTTCTCGAAGTCAGCAAATAGTGCGCAGACGGTGTTCTCGAGAACGCCCAGCCCGGAGCTTTCTGTGATGTCTTCGAATGTGCCATCGCCGCGATTGCGGTAAAGCCGGTTCGGCAGTCCCGCGGTCTGGCACACATAAAGATCGTCCAATCCGTCATTGTCGACATCCGCGATGGAAATACCGTTGTGGCCGTAAACGTCGATGCCGCAGGCACCATCGAGCACAGTGCGCCAGTAATCTGCGCCGTGCGCCAAATGAGCGGAATACGATGAATTAACTCCGATCACGCCACTAGTTATATCTACGTAGACCGGCGACGAAGAACGCGCTCGGGTCTCATCGAGAGCTCGCCATTGGCTGACCTTAAAGTCACTTGAGCTCGATTCCCAACTCAAGTGCCAGCTCCCGACGCGCTGCTCGCGATGAAAACCCTGGCCGGAACCGACGATCTCATACCTGATTTCTGTTTCCAATCGAGACGGCAAGCCGGACAATCCGGCCGAAGGTACCGCACTAATCGAAGTAATCTGAAATTCGGCCGTGTGGATTTGCGAATAAGAACCAATTTCGGAGTCCAGCGCCCGAAGGAATGCGATCGCATCGAGCCGGGCGTCGGCGGTGAACTTATTTTGTTGAACCATGAGAGGTGCCGGAGCGGAACGCACAATCCGCGATTCGGATGGTCGAAGCGAGCAACCGAGGAAATTTGGCGAAAGAGCGCCTGCAATGGCCTGCATCTCACGAGGCGAACGAAGAAGGCCAGCGCTCCATCGACCAAGAATTGCCGCGATCAGATCCGCATGTTTCTCATTTGTGAACGCATCTAGCCCAGCCTGTACCTTGCGCAATGTCCCGTCTAAGTCGCGCTCGGACCGATAGCGCGGACGCAGGTAGAACTGAGTGGGCTGAACTGAATTGGTAGGTTGGTCGAGTCGGAGTGTGCGCAGGGTCCTGCCCCACAGGGTCGTCGGAACGAGTGCGGCACCCACTCCCTGACAAAACTGAACAAGAAATTCCCGGCGATCGAGAGCGGAATGGGATCGCAGCCTCTCCTTGCTCAGAGCAATGTCCCCTGGAAAGTCACGTGTTCAGCGAAGCTACCACTCGCGTTTTGGAGGGTCAAGCAGCCCGGATAAAAGCAGTGCGCCTAACGGGGGTTTGCTCCTAAAATCTGGTTCGCCCAGGAGGCCGGTGTATCTGCATGGACGATGTCGGATCCAGAATTGTCTCGGCGTGATCTTTCTGGGGAAGACCGAGCAGTCTGGACGATCTTGTAATCCTGGTACTCGATCGAAAGCTTCGCCTCGCCGCCGAGACGAACGAAGCTCTCAGTATGGTTCTCTACGGGGAGCCAGAAGCCGTCAACCTTCATGTATCGGTGGTCGATGGAAGTCTTCTTGATCCAAAGGGAAGGGTTCTTTCCGGGTTCGCCTTCAATGCGCACCACGGCAAAGTCCGTGGCATCTACCCAGATCGTGCCACGATACAGGAACTTGTTCCTTTTCTTGGGCAGCAACTTCAAGACGTACTGTCCGCCGTTCGGAGTCGATTCGTAACCGGTGAGGTCAAACTCGTAGTTATCTCGGGTCAGGGCCGTGTTGCGACGATTGTCGCCTTTGGCGGCTTCTTCTTCGGCTTCCAGAAGCTTCTTGAGGATATGATCCAGAATGAATCTGGAACCGTTTTCAGAAAGAACCGTAAAGTCTTTGGAGTTAGGAGCATGGAACGTGACCTTCACCACCATCTCCCCGTCCAAATCGCCTGGGAATCCGCGATACTGCATACGATAGATGCGTTTCCCTTCGAACCCCTCCAGTGTTGCGGCGCGTTGCGCGTTTCGTCGCTCGAGGTTCTCAAGGATCTGCTCCAAGTTAAGCCTGGGCGGATTGGCATCCCCTACCGGACGAACGTCCTGCGCGGCCAGGCAACTGAAGGAGAACAGTCCCAGAGTGATCCAGAGTGTCTTAGGATCTATGATCGATTGCATCGGCACTCCTCGACAGGCAGTTCTTGGATGCGAGCTGAGCAGGCAAGCGCTGCCAACGAACATTCAGGGAAATACTGTAGGCGGCGGAGTCAGGTTTCGGAACTGTCTTGAAGCGAATCCGGAAGTGACGCACTCCTGCTAAGATGCGGGTGTCACCTTTTTACTCTCCCCCTTCTGATGGAGGGGTCCGGTTAGGCAATATTATTGCTGCGGCGGACCGCCGAAAGAGCAGTCTGGAAAGAAGCAAATGGGCAATCTTGCCAAACCTGACGTGCCCGTAGTGTCTCTGGCCGAGAGATTCGAGCAGCGATTCCGCCTGTCTCCGATCATCTTTCGGGCGCCGGGACGCGTCAATCTGATCGGCGAGCATACTGATTACAACGACGGGTACGTGATGCCCGCCGCGATTGGTTTTTACACCTGGATCGCCGCCGCACGTCGCAACGACCAAACCTTGCACGCTCGGTCGGCGGAGTTCGGCGAGTCTGTCGAACTTCCATTGGACAAACTCAGCGGCCCACCTCGGAAACACTGGAGTGATTTTGTCCGTGGGGTTGCGGCGGTCCTGCGGGCGGATGGAATTCACTTGTCAGGCGCCAACCTGATGATCGAGGGGAAAGTGCCGATGGGCGCCGGACTCAGTTCCTCGGCATCGCTGGAAGTGGCAACCGCCATGGCTCTGCTCTCGGCCTCGCAAGACCATCTGGCTCCACTCGATCTGGTGAAAGCCTGCCAACGAGCGGAGCACGAATACGTCGGCACCCGTTGCGGAATCATGGATCAGTTTATTGCCGTTTTTGCCCGGACCGGTCATGCCCTGATGCTGGATTGCCGTTCACTGGAATACACTCCACTGCCGATTCCTGAGGAAGTGAGGTTGGTCATCTGCAATAGCATGGTGAGGCACGATCTCGCGGCCGGCGAATATAACCTGCGGCGGGCTGATTGCGAGGCAGGAGTGAAAGCCTTACGGCAATACTTGCCGAAGATTCGAGCTCTGCGCGACGTCACGGTCACGGACCTTCAGACGCACCAAGCAAAGCTCCCAGAGGTGGTTTACCGGCGCTGCCGGCACGTGGTTAGTGAAAATCAGCGCGTGCTCGATGCGGCAGATGCCCTTCGTTCGGGTGATCTCGGCAAATTTGGCAGTCTGATGTACGAGTCTCACCGCAGCCTACAACAGGATTACGAGGTGAGTTGCGAGGAATTAGACATACTCGTCAAGATCGCGTCGGGTCTCGAAGGCGTTTACGGGTCACGGATGACGGGCGGCGGATTTGGCGGTTGTACGATCACAGCAGTCCAATCCGACTCAGTCGATCATTTCAGAGCGGAAGTCCGGAGTGTCTACCAGAAGGCGACCGGAATTACTCCCGATGTTTATGTGTGTTCCGCCGCGCAAGGCGCCGGGGAGTGGCAAGAACACCCCGACTGAGCGTCATAGTTTCGCGTAAAGCCGCCCCTTCCGCAACTCGGTTGAAATCTCCGACGTCTTAATCGTGTGCGTCAACTGCTGGTGCCAAGCCTTGTCACGCCACATCCCGGCAAACTGCGGACCACAAAAATTGCTGGTTGCAATCGCCAGCCACTGGCCACTGGCAGCTGCACTTTGAGCACCAAGTGCACACAGATCCTTGACCCAGTCCCATTTCAGCAGGGGCCAATCTTTGTAATCGACGATGCCCCAACACTCGGTGGTGATCAGCGGCATCTTCATCTTTCTTGAGACCACCGCGTGCCGATCAATTGCCTCGCTCAGCGCGTTCTGCCAATACTCCGGTCGTGCCCGATACACGTCGTCAGCCTTGAGGCTCAGATTCGTGTATCCCCTGGCGTCAAACCGCTCGTAAGCGTATCCGGCAAGGTTGTAGAATTCACCATCGTTCTGCTGGACCATCCAGATGTGCGGATCGAGCAGGTCGAAATCGGTCAGGTCATGATCGAGATAACTTTCGGGCCGATCCGTGGCACAGGAGAACAGCAACGGCATCTGCGGATACTTCGCGCGTACCATCGCAACCGCCTTATGCATGTAGTCGATTGACTCAGGCTTCTCCCAGTCGCCGTAGGTCATGTGCGGCTTGACGAACGGAGCCCAGTCTTCTCCCGGCCACTCATTGCACAGATCCGTATAAAGAATGGAATCGACATATCCGGCTTGAGAGATGAGGTCGAGTGTCTTGATCCAGTTCGCCGCCATCACCTCAGGTCCGGTAATGGTCATGCGCGTATCCGCGTCATCCTTCCTGTACCAGGTGGAAAGCCCGACCATGATGCCGCGCTCGCGGCATTTGCCAAGAAATTCGAACAGCGCTGGCAATAACACAATGCGGTTGACGTCGGGCGAACCCCAGAGCTGCGTATTCCACTCCGGCCACAAGGTCCACGTTTTGCGCGGATCAGCCGCGAGCAAATGCGGAAACGGATCGATACGCACCGCATCGTACCCGCGCACCACAAGCTCATCGAGCGCCTGGTCCCAATCTTCATAACCGGCGCCGGGCCACCGCCGCTCGATCCAGGAAAACTCCCACATCGTGATCGCCCGTGGATGCTTGCCCGCCGCAATCGAAGTTTGAGCACTGATTGGTTGTGTTTGAGAAAGTGGGGCTGCGGCAAGTACATTGGTCAGGGCGGCGGATACGAACGAGGCGGAAGCCGTGCCGCGTACAAAAGTTCTGCGATTCATCGCTGATCTCCTGCTCGCTCCTGAGTAGAATACGCGGGCACGGGTAGATTGTGGTCACGGCACGCTCATAGACTGGCAAAAAGTATGAAGCTTTTCGTTGAATGCGGTCGCCTCGTCCCAGAATGCCGCGTGCCCCGCGTTTGCCATCAGGTGTACCTCAGCGTGCGGTATCAAAGCCTTGTGTTTATCGGCAGCGGCAGGTTTGACGATCGCATCATTGGCGCCGTGCGTAATCAGCACGGGCTTGCGTATCTTTGGCAGAAGGTCGTCATTGCTGAAAGAGCGCGAAAACAGTGCTTGGCGAATGTATGGCGGAACGGAGGCGTTGTATCCCAGCATGAGATACCGCTCTGAGGGCGACGGCTCTTTCGCGTAACACAGACGCAACAATGAGGTCGATCCGCGGATACTGGCTTCGGCGTCGGTGGAAAGAAAGTCCCCAAAGATTGCCAGAAATTCGGGAGTCAAGACTGACAGAGCGTCGTCTCCACCCAATTTCGAGACACCACCAATGAATTGAAGGCCCCCAATCCGGTCATCTCCGTAGTGCCGAATGTAGTCAAGGAATACAAGCGGACCATAGGACCAACCAGAAAGTACGGGATGATCAAGGCTCAGCGTCTGGATCACCGCATTGATATCGTCCGCCCATAGCTTGGAGTCGTTATAACCTTCTCGTGGCTTGTCCGAAAGACCATGACCTCGCAAGTCCATAGCGACAAGCCTGTGTTTTCCTGTCAGGCTCGACTCCATCTGACGGGTCCATTGCAGCGAACATTGCGAGATGCCATGTAAAAACAGGATCGGACGACCCTGCGGGTTCCCATCCTCCACCACGTTAAGCTGAACCCCACCACCACCTGCGATCTTGTGAGTCTTCATCGAGGCCTCCGTATCGAAAGCTTTTCCTTACTGGCCTGAAGTCGGTAGAACCGTCGGTCTTCTGACCTGTTAATCATAATCGGGAGACAAAACCCGACATTCTTGTTGCTCTTGTTCTGCGAGCATTTCAAGTCTCTCAGGACGTGGGTGGGCGATTCCGGGACTCTAGCTTTTGCCCGGACGCCTCCATCATGATGGCAAAGGCCTGCGCCTCCGTTGAAGTACCGGAGCGATCGAAGTTGGGAGCGCCGCACACATGCTGCACGTAGCCGTACTGGTCCATCTGTGCACGAGCCGCAGTACGCATGCGATCGGCCGAGGCTCGATAGCCTTGCGGCAACCATCCACCCAGAAGACCCGTGTAGATGGCGAAGGCCAGCATCTGTGCCAGGTTGGTTTCGAGGAACGTGTCCGGGCGGTCGACGACGTCGTGAAAAAGGCCGTCCGGACGCTGATAGGCTAGGCAGCCATCAATCAAGTCTGTGATGAATGCGACAAGCCGCTGACGGTCATCGTTACGACTTGAAGGAAGGCACCGGATGACAGTCGCGAGTCCAGCCGCGGCCCAGCCGTTTCCGCCGCCCCAGAATTCCTTGCGATTGTCTGCTTTCTCGCCGTCATCCCAGATGTGAGCCAGCAGTTTTTTGTCCGAATCCCACAACCGCTTCCGGTAACCGTCAATCTGAAGAAGGGCTTCTTCATAGTGTCCCATTGCTGCCAGGAAACATGGAGCACTGAAGTAGCCATCGGACCACATCTGCGGACCTTCAAAGATGTGATACAGCGTGCCATCGTTGGCGCGCGGGGCCTTGTGCAAGATCCAGTCAAGCATGCGAAGGACGGCACTCCTAATTTCGGCATCGCCTGTGATTTGCGCGGCGTGCCAATAGGCTGTACCACCCATTGCGGGATCGGTCGGGCTTCCCTTGTCCACAACGCCCAGCCGCCCATCGTCTTGACGTTGTACGATCGCAGCCTTGGTTAGCAGAATAACTTTTTCGTCGTCGACGGCCTCGAGAAACGCTTGCGCTAGAACTCCCTGCTCCCAATCACGTCGCTGCATTGCGAGTCCCGCCGACCCGGCGCGCCTGATCCTGCCCTCAGTTTCGAGAATTCCGTCACTTGCAAGAACTGCAGTGTCAGGAAAGGACAGGCCTACTCCCAGGATTCCAGCGTTTCGAAACAGCTCCCTGCGATTCATGCGCTGTCTCCGCCACTTAGCCCGACAGTTTAAGCTCCCGGATCGCGTCTCGGGCACTCCCGAGATCAGCCAGTCGCATTTCGGAATACTTGCGAGACAAGATTACGCCTGGTGCGCCCGCGCGGAAGGCGGCCAAAACTGCCTGTTTCACACTCTGCGGCGTGCATTTACTGTTGGCCGGTTCGGTTGGAATATCAATATCGATACCCGGCCAGATCAGAGTTCTGGTTCCCGTCACGCCTTCGAGGGCCCGCTTCGTTTCGCGATAAACGTACTCAGCCGACAATCCTGAGTGGGGAATCTGGTCATAGCCGCCTTCTTTGAATCCCATCACGGCGTAGTTGAAATCGAGCAGGCCTTGTTTGGTGAGATCGGCGTATAGAGTCGAGCCGGCGTTGTCGACGTAGAGAGACATGCGCTCGCCGCCGCAGTTGTTGTACATCACAACTTTGATGAAATCAGAGTAGTTCGAAAGTTCATGCAGGTCCTGCTCCGCGCGGTAAATCGGATTGAAGGAATTGTTGTGCCAGATGTGCCAACCGACCGGCACTGTCGGCTTCGCGGACTTAACGGTTTTATAGATTGCAGCGTATGTTTCCCGCAGGCTGTCGGTCCACAGCATCTCCCATGCTGTGAGTTCCGGATACCGTAATAGCAATCGCCAGAACTGCACGTAGTAACCGTCGACGGGACGCTTGCCGGCGCGGCAGGCGCGAACGAACTTTTCGAGTTCCAGGAATCCCTGCCGGGCACGATCGGGGTTGATCCCGCGCTCCTTCGCTTTGGTCTGACAGAACGGGCAGAAGCAAGTTACCTCGCCCGGATCAACGGGTGGCGTGTCGTGCGTCGCTCCCAGGCTATCGCAGAGTGCCCCTTGCCGCTCGGATCCCCACATGATTCCGTCAATGTCATACGATCGCGCGTAGTCTTCGACGAGACCAGTCAGAAAATTCCGGTAGTCAGGATTGTTGACACACAGAGTCTCGGCATTGCGACCGTAGAGATCCTTCTCTTGCAGCTTCTCGATGTTCGGCAAATCCTTGCGGAACACATCCTCGAGCCAGCAGATAACTTTCATGCTGCGTTTCTTAGCCGCAGGAAGAACCTCGGCGAGGATGTCGAGATTGCCATGGTCTGGCGCCCGTGTGTCTTTGAGAACCGTGTTTTTGTAGTACTGGGGATGCGGTGTCGCGAAGTTTCCGCCATGAAAGTTGAGATCGTATTCCTGCTTGCCATGATCCGGGAGCGGCTGGCCCGGAATCTGTCGTCCGGCGATACCTCGACCATAGGTGAACACTGCGAGAAATAGCGTGTTCACACCGCCGCGTTCCTGCAGCACATCGAGAACTTTCTCGGTGCCTTCATCCACAAACGAAATTGCACCGACTTGAATTCCAATCATCCTGGAAGACGCTGCAGTGTTTCCTGAAATTGGTACCGCCAATGCTGCTCCGGTCCCAGCAGCGATTTTCAGGAAGTCGCGGCGATTCACGTCCTGGGTCATTGCTGTCTCCTAGTTTGGCGTGCAATTCGGATTTAGGTCGAGGGCTTCCACAACCAAGGGGATGGCCAGCCTCGGGCGGTTCACGCGCGCTTGTGCAATCCTTTCCGGAAGTTCTCCAGCATGTGATCACAAGTGCGCATCGTAAAAGCAACGATCGGCATGGTAGTAGTTTTGTCAGTGCAGATTGGGAAAATGCCGGCGTCGCAGATATACAGGTTCGGCACATCGTGCGCCTGCGCCCATTTGTTTGTCACGAATCGTTTGGGATCGTTTCCGAATCGGCAAACACCGGTCTCGTGCAGGCTGGTTCCCGGCCGATTAGGAATACTATCGGCACCCCATAACTCACCGCCGACAGCCTTGAAGAGGTCGATCATCACCTGCTTCGCATGCTCCCACATGAGAAGCTCGTTTTCTCCCCATTGAAAATGAAAGCGGAGCTGGGGAATTCCGAACATGTCTTTCTTCTCGGGATCGATGTCGACGTAATTGGTTGGGCTGGGTAACGTTGGAGCCTGAATCAGAGCTCCGACAGTCGCGGGATAGTAGCGCTTGATTTCTTTCTTAAACTGCTTGCCGAAGCCTTCAATCTGTCGATAGTGCCAGGGAAACTCTCCGCAGCCGCCCCCCATATATATAGAATAGCCGCGAATGAATTTTTCTTCGTGAGGATTCTTCAGGTTTTGCCAGCGCGGCATCCATGAAACCGTGGAGTCGGCGATGTTGTCGGGAGTGGGAGGCTGTCCCAGCAACTGGGGCAAATATCCGGAGCCCGGATTTCCGTAGAGATGCTCGCAAAGATTACGCCCGAGTTGCCCGCTGGAATTCGCGATTCCAGTCGGCCACTGACGCGACTTCGAATTCAGCATGATGTGCGCGGTTTCCACACACGATGCGGCCAGCACCACGACGCTGGCGTAAACCTCGACTTCGCGCTTGCTTGTGCGATCGACGTAACCAACACCCTTAGCTTGGCCGTTCTCGTCTACAAGAACGCTGCGCACCAACGCGTTGGTCAGAAGGGTCAGCCTTTTTGTGGCCTCGGCATCGGGGATCGTGAACCACGTTGGTGAAAAGAATGCCCCGACATCGCAACCGCGTGAACAGTTTCCACAATAGTGGCAGGCGGGATGATTGTTATGCTCAACGGTTAATTGCGCGCAGCGATCGGGCAGATACGGAACACCGATTTTCTCGCAGCCTTTTTGCAGGATGTAGTCGAAGCAGCGAAACGGCATTGGCGGAAGATATTCGCCGTCGGGATTGCTCGGCCGGTTCTGAATTGTGCTGGCAACCCCCATGTATCGTTCTGCCTTGGAAAACCACGGGGATATCTCCGCGTAATCTACTGGCCAATTTTCGCCAAAGCCATCAAGGTCCGCGGCCTTGAAATCGATGTCGCCAAAACGCGCCGAAGAACGTCCCCAGAAGTTCGCTTTGCCGCCGGTCGCTTTGCAACGCTTCCAATACCAATCTGTCCCGGGGGCATTGGAGTAGTCGATATCATGTTCAAAGAGATCACGGCCTTCGCTGTATTCGGACTCTTCCACCGAATACGGTTCCTGATGAGGCTTTCCAGCAAAGCGAAGAGGATCTCCGTAGCCCCGATATTTCAAGTCGTAGACTTGCCTGTGCCCGCGATAGTCGTCCTCGGGAATGGTACGCGGCCCGGAATTCACGGCACAAACATTCAGGCCCGCTTCACAGAGGACTTTCAAAGCGGTGCCGCCACCAGCGCCTGTGCCCACTACGATCACATCGAACATATTTGTCGGCACGAAGGGACCCTCTATTTCGGAATACTCAAGTGGAGATGATCGGGATCGTTCACATGAGTGCAGCCTGGCATTCTTGACCAAACGGTGCGCAGACCGGGATAGCCCAGACTCTCCAAGCCGATTTTGCTCGTGTAGTAGCCAACGACCGTGTAATCGCGGATCAACTGAAAGAACTCTCGTCCACTCTCGGTTGTCGGCTTGAACTTGACCTTGTACGCGAGTTCCTCAAGAAGACTTGACTGCTGCTCGGGCGTGCAATCGAGAAACTGCTTCTTGAATTCCGACTTGCTGCGCGCATTGATCCAGTCGATGCCTGCAACAAATTGCACTTGTGCATCCTCGCCCTGGCGGACCGCGTCCGCGGTCGATCGAATTTCGCCGCGCGGGCTCACAGGGACACGGTTTGCGACCATGAAATCGATGAATTCGGAGACTCCGGCTTCTTTGGCTCCGGGAACATCGTCGGCTGGAATAATCATTTCGGCGATACGCTCGATCAACCGATACTGATCGGGAGTGAAGAACAGTGGCTGGTACGATCCCTCGAGAGGAAGCGCGGTGGGCGCATGGGAGGGGTCTGCGGGACAGGCAAAATTCCAACGACGAAGTCCTGGAAACGTTGCAGCTACCGACGCAATCCCAATGTATCGGAGAATTTCCCGGCGTTCGAACCCTTGTCCACCCATGTTCACCAACCGAACGATACAATCTTGAAACCAGTCGCGGTGCTCGCAGATTCTAGGTGGCTGACTTTGGAGTGTCAAGCTGAGATCGAACTGGAGATGTGATTCACTTCAAACATGTACCTGTTCGTCCGCTATCACCGAGTACGTTTTCCATGACTTAATCCCTTCGCAGGACGTGGCGACTGTTTCTCTTGGCGAACATTCCACTGGCAACTCTATCGACTGTTCTCCTGGCACAATCCCAACGGCAAATTCTCTTCAACGGCAAGAATCTTTGATGGAGCCTGGTTGTGTTGGAGATTGTGTGTCGGTGACATAGCGCAGCACGCCAACCTTTACTACATCAGCTTAATTGTCACGGTCGCGGTCGTATCGTTCATCTACTGCCGAAGTTCGGAGATGTTCAATTGCGTCTAGTCTCGCGAGAATCGATTCAGATGTTTCTCGGGGAGAAACTGAAAGAGAAGCTTTCCTGGCGCACGGTGAAACATATTCGAACTACGCTATCAACGATCTTGGGAGAGCGGAATTCTGGGGCTACATCGAAGACAATCCGGTACGCAAGACCAGACTTCCGCGGCGTGGCCTTCAGCCCGAAAAGACGATCTTGACTCCGGAACAGTTGAGTTCCTTGCTGGAAAAGCTTCCGGAACCGTCCGGTTCGTTGGTTTGGCTGTTGATCTTGACCGGCCTACGGATCGGCGAACTGCTGGCCTTGCGCTGGCAAGACGTCGACTTGCAGGCTGGATTCCTTCGTGTGAGCCGCACGCTATACGAAGGGCATTTTGACGAACCCAAGACCCGTTCTAGCAATCGCACGATACCTTTGAGTGCAAAGGGAGTGGGCATCCTGGCGAGTGTCAGACCAGAAGCACCGAAGTTGGATGACTTGGTCTTCTGCTCAAAAAAAGGAACTCCGCTATGTCGTCGAAACCTTAGGAATCGTCAGCTTGATCCGATATGTGGGGAGCTGAAGATTCCGAAGATCGGCTGGCATTCTCTACGGCACTCGAATGCGACTCTGCTTGATGCAGTAGGAACTCCGCTTGGCACTGTGCAAAAACTCCTCGGACATTCCTCTTCGGATATCACACGAGGAACGTACATTCACGCATTGCCAGCGGGAGCGAAAGAAGCGGTTCAGAAGGTGGAAGATTTGCTAACTGGACCCAAACGGACCCAAATGTGGAAATCTCCACAAATGGCGTCCACGCTAATTCAATGAGCTGCTTGGGATTAATGGTCGGGGAGAGAGGATTTGAACCTCCGACCCCCTGGTCCCGAAC
>Ga0335085_10003767_pt1 | contig 25781 bp, 21 predicted proteins | sample Lox_Sample_45_FD_206712 | JGI IMG/M metagenome (GOLD analysis project Ga0335085, IMG submission 206712) | Soil microbial communities from Loxahatchee National Wildlife Refuge, Florida, United States - Lox_Sample_4.5 | ecosystem: Environmental > Terrestrial > Soil > Wetlands | place: USA...
CCGGTGGTCTCCGTCACCCGCTTGCAACCGGCCTTGTTTTGGGTCGTCGCGAGCCTCGCTGCGAGCGACGCCTCCCAACGTCGGGTCAATGTGCTGATACGAAGCGGTTTCGTCGACCCCACCGGCCTCGTGCCGCTCCTCGCGGCCGGTGACGTGACGATTACCCCGCCCGCGGTCGTGATGGCGGCCGACTCTACAAGCTCGGCGAGTTGCGGAGGAAACGTTGGGCCGGCGGTCGTGCTCGGCCCGACAGCGCAACTGACCTGGCCCGCGGTCGACTCGACGCCGCAACTCACGGCCGCGCGGCGCACATCGGCGACCAGCCCTGCATCCTATCTGTACGTTGGCGGGAGCAGCTGGACGCAGTTGCTTCGGTCCGCCGCAATCGTGCTTCCCCCCTCGACCGTCAGTGTCGTGGCGCCGACCTCGTCCTGCGACGAAGGCAGCCCGGCCGATTGGGGTGATCCGCGCTCCGGGGCCGCGCCCCCCTGCGCGCAACGCGCGCCGCTCATCATGGCGAAAGGCGATCTGACTATCGGAGGCGGAGTGGGGCAAGGCGTCCTGCTCGTCTCGGGGCATCTCCACATTGCCGGGCCCTTCATTTTTTCCGGACTCATCGTTGCATTGGGCGGTGTGGATTCGGACGCCGACGGCGTCGCGATAGACGGTTCGGTAATGTCGGGGACCGCGGGAACGGGCCAGGCGGCGCCGACGCGGCTGTCCGCACATCTGGTCATTGTGGGCGACCCATGCGGCACACAACGCGTTGTCGCGTCTGCGCTTCCGCCGCGTCAAGTGCGCGGCAGAGCATGGGCGGAGCTGTTTTGATGAGCCCCAGTGGCGTGCCGCCTTCGATTGTTACCTGCGCTCCCGTTAGTCGTGTTCGGGGGGCAGGGGAAGAACTGACCGAACGAGCGGTCATCTTGTCCGCAGAATTGGAGGCTGTCGCAGCCCTCTGCACGTGCGCGTCGACGAATCGTTCATAAGGGTAGTTCGGGCGGTGTTCGACCGCCCCAACCCGGACCGCGGACCCCGCATCCCATGGCACTCTTCGGAAGAAAAAAGATCACGGTTGGCCTCGACATCGGATCGGGACTGATCAAGGTCGCGGTGGTCGACCACAGCAGGCGCGAACCCGAACTCGTTCGGGTCGCGGTCGCGCCGCTCTTGGCCGACGCCATCGTGGAAGGCGAGGTGATGGACCCGGGGATCGTGGCCGACGCGATACAGGCGGCGCTCGCCGCGGCCGACGTCAAGACCAAGGAGGTCGTGACCGCGGTCGGCGGGCGCGACGTGATCATCAAGAAGATTCAAATCGAGCGCGTGAAGGATCAACAACAGGCGCGGGAGCTCACCCGGTGGGAAGCCGAGCAGATCGTGCCCTTCGACATGGAGTCCGTCGAGCTGGATTTTCAGATTCTCGATCCGGACGGCGAGGCAGCCGACATGAGCGTGCTGCTGGTCGCCGCGAAGCGCGAGCTGATCGAGTCCAAGCTGCGGGTACTGACCGACGCGGGCTTGCAACCGGCGATCGTCGACGTGGAAGCCTTCGCGCTCCACAACGCCTTCGAGGTCAATCATCCGGACGCCATGACGGGCGTGGTAGGCCTCCTCAACATCGGACACGACGTCACGAACATCAACATTCTGGATGAGGGCGTGCCGCTGCTGACCCGGGATCTGACGGTGGGCACCCGTCGCGTGCGCGAGGATCTTCAACGCGAGCGTGGGCTCGGCGCGGAGGAGGCGGAGCGTCTCCTGCAGGGGTTCGACCGGTCGCCGCACATCGACGCCGTTCTGGAAACGCGCGGAGAGGAGGTCGCGGTCGGCCTGGAGCGGGCGGCCGCGTTCCTCACGCAGAATTCGCGATCCGCTCAACTGAAATCGGTCTACACCTGCGGCGGCGGCTCGCGGATCCCGGGCTTCAACGAGATGTTGGCTGAGCGTCTGCGCCTCACGGTACGGCAGGCCAACCCGCTCGCGAACCTGACGGTGCGTGACGGCGCGCTCGCGTCACTCGTCACAGACGAGATCGCTCCGCTGTTGATGTTGCCCATCGGCCTGGCGCTGCGCCGGGCGGCCTAGGGACAAATCAGAATCCGATAGTTGATTGCAACTAGCTGAATGATCGAAATCAACCTGCTCCCCGGGTCCGGTAAGAAACGGGCCGCCCGCGGACCCGCGTTCGACCTCGCGACCCTGCGCACCCGGTTGGCGGGCGCCGGCGACCCCTACGTCATGGGGACGATCGCCGTCTGCCTGGTCGCCGTCGGCGTCGTCGGATGGTTGTACCTGTCCCAGGGCAAGGCCCAGACCGCGGCGCAGGACCGGATCGCCCGGGCGATCTCGGATTCGTCGCATCTGACCGCGCTGGTCGTCGATCAGCGCCGGGCGGCGGCGCAGCGGGACACCGTGCTTCGCCAGCTGAATCTGATTCGGACGATCGACGCCGACCGCTACATCTGGGCGCACGTCATGGACGAAGTGAGTCGCGCCCTTCCGCAATACACATGGCTGACGTCGCTGACGTTCGCTGGGACGCCGCAGGGATCGACGAATGTGACGACGCTTCCCCCGCCTCCGAAGGACACGGCCAAAGCCAAGGCCAAGCGACTGGACACGAACATTCCACTGGATGCCGTCGGGGTTCGCATCACGGGAAAGACGGTCGATATCCAGGCGTTGACCCGCTTCATGCGAGAACTCGAGGCGTCACCGTTTCTCGGCAACGTCCAGCTCGACCAGTCGTCGGTGGGAACGGATCAGGGAAAGGAAGTGACCCAGTTCCAGCTCACGATGGATTACGTCCGGCCGGATACGACGATGTTGCGCCGCGTCCCGCTCGTGGTCACGGGGCAATAACATGGCGCTCAACCCTCGGCAGCAGAGACTGGTCCTGGTGATGTTGGTGGTGGTCGGCCTGGCCGCCGCGTACCAGCAGTTGCTGTGGTCGCCGCAACAGCAGCAGATCGCCGCGATCAACGCGCGCGCCGACACGCTCGATTCGCTCAACCAGCTCGCCAAGGCCGACATGGCCAAGGGCAACACGTCGCGCCTGCGTTTCGAGGCGGATGAGTTCGGGCGACAGCTCACGACGATGCGCCGCCTGGTCCCAACGGCCACCGAGGTCCCGGGCCTGCTCGACGCGGTATCGATGGCCGCCCGCGAGGCCGACCTCGACGTGTCGGAGTTCTCGCCCGACGGCGTCGTGCCGGGGAACGGGTTCGACGTCTACAAGTTCAAGATGGGCGTGACCGGTCCCTACAGCCGCATCGCGCAGTTCCTCGCTAATGTTGGCTCATTGGAGCGGATCGTCCAGCCGATCAACCTGAGCCTCACGCCGACGGCGCGCAAGACAGACACCAAGCCCGGGAAGAACGAAGCGCTCATCGACGCCCACTTCGATATCCAGACCTACGTGGCCCATGCGACGCCGTCCGCGTCCGGAGGCAAATGATGCGAACGCCTTCGTGGATCCTGACGCGTCGCGCTCGTGTCCGCGTGCATGTCCCAATCCTCGCGGCATGCGCGGTGGTCGCGCTGACGGCAGGAGCGGCCAACGCCCAAACCGGCCAGTCTGCGCAGCAGGCGGCGCCCCCCGCGGCCAAAGCACCGGCGGCGAAACAATCAGTGGCTCCGCCGGCCAAGAGTCCGCCCGCGACCGGCGCGGCCAAACAGACCGGCGCTCCGCAATCCAAGGGGGCTCCGGCGAAGGGCCCGCCGACGCCGGCGACGGCCAGAGCGCAAGCGGCGAAGGACAGCGCCAACAAGACGATCATCATCATGCGCGAGGTGTACGCATCCTCGTCCGATGGACGTCGCGATCCGTTCGTCTCGCTGCTCACCACGAGCGAGCTGCGTCCGACCGTGAGCGACCTCACGCTCAACGCCATCCTCTACTCCCCCACGCCCGGCGCGTCGATCGCGAACGTGCATGACGCGTCGTCCAACAAGACGTACAGTATTCGGGTCAATCAGCAGTTGGGTCGAATGCGCGTGGTCGCGATTCGACCGAACGTCGTCGTGTTCTCGATCGATGAGTTCGGGATGAATCGAAGGGATTCGCTGTTCGCCCGTCCAGATACTTCACACACGAGGTTCGAATGACGCCGTTCCGAAGATGGACGCTCGGCGCGCTGGTCGCGCTGGGTGTCGCGGGGGCAACGAGCAGCGGCTCGGCGCAGGGGGTGACCTCCCCGTCCGCGCAGCAGCTGCGCGTCACCGTCACATTCACCGACCGGCCGATCGCGGAAGTCCTCACGTATTTCTCCGACCTGACCCATCGCACCATTCTGGCCTCGAAGAACGTGACCGGAACCGTCAGCGGCCAGGTCTACGATCAGCCATGGGACGTCGCGCTCCACGCCATCCTGATCGTCAACGGGTTCGATGCCAGCGAGGATCGGACGACCGGCATCATTTCGGTCCAGACCATCGCCGATCTCAACGCGCAGCGCGCCGCTCAACAGGCTACTGAGCCGCTACAAACGGCGACCATCACGCTGAACTTCGCCAGGTCGGTCTCCGTTCTCCCAATGGTGCTGCAACGCCTGTCGCGGGATTGCTCGCACATGGGATCGCCGGGCGGTGGTGCCTCGGGCGGTGGTGCCCCGGGCGGGTCGGCTCAAGCCAGCGGTGGCGATAATCAGCAACAACAGCCGGCCCTCCCCGGCGCGGCCAGCCAGGCCTGCCCGGTTCGCGGCGCGGTGACCGCCGACTCGCTCACGAACAGCCTGAGTATCACCGACGTGCCGGCCTCCGTCGCCGCGCTCTCCGCCTACGCGCGGAGCCTCGATCGACGCCCGGCGGAAATCAATATCAAGGCGAAGATCATCCTCGTCGACCGGACGGCGCTCGAAGGCCTCGGACTTCGGTACGACCTCGGATCCCAGAACCAGTATTTCAACGACGTCGTCCCGCGCCTCGATTCCGCCGGCACGCCGCAAACCGGGCCGGGACAAGTCGCGCTCGGCGGTAACACCATCGCGGCGATCGCGAACGCCACGCAACGAATCCCCGGCGCGGCCTTGCAGCTCGTCTACTCGGCCGCCATGGGCGCGTTCGATTTCACGACATTCATGGAAGCGCTTCAACAAACCAACCTGCTCGACACGCAAGCGGAACCGAGCGGCAGCACACTCAACAACCGCACGGTCAATCTGTCGGCCGGAACAGACGTCCCGATTCGCACCATCGAGGCCTCGGCCGGGGCGAACTCTTCCGGGAGTTTCCCGCTCGCGACCGTGTCGTTCCGCCAGACCGGCGTGATTCTCATCGTCACACCGCAGGTGACCAACAACGGCTACGTGCAGATGACCGTGCACGTCGAGAATTCCGACGTGACGTTCTCTGGAACCGATGCCACGGCTTTTCCAAAACAGTCCGTCGACAACGTGGTGCTGGTTCCCGACGGTGGAACCGCGGTCATGGGAGGCTTGACGCTCACGACGGTCAGCGTCACCAAGACGGGGATCCCCCTGCTCGTCGACTTGCCGATCATCGGCAAACTGTTCGGCGTGACACAGCGGCAGGAGACCAAGCGCGACCTCCTCATTCTGATCACGCCCCACATCACCGATAGCGGCGATCCGGCCGGCCCCGGCGGTAGCGGCGGCGGCGGCTGAACGCCGCCGCGGAGTAGCCGACAGCGCATGCTCCGCTTCACAACCGCAGGCGAGTCGCACGGCCAGGCGCTCGTCAGCGTCCTCGAGGGAATGGTGGCAGGCATGCCCCTTGCCCCGGAGGACATTGACGCCGAGCTCGCCCGGCGCCAACAGGGGTACGGACGGGGGCGCCGCATGCAGATCGAGACCGACGCAGTCGAGCTGTTGTCCGGGGTGCGGGCCGGCGCGACCATCGGCTCGCCGATCGCCATGCTCATTCGCAATCGTGATTGGCGCAACTGGAGTGACATCATGGGGCCCGGGGCGGCAGCCGGCGAGCAGTACGTTCCGTCTCCGGGGGGCGTAGCGCCTGCGCGAAAGCGGGCCGTCACGCGGGCACGGCCAGGGCACGCCGACCTCGCCGGCATGCTCAAATACGACCGCTCCGACGCACGCGACGTCCTCGAGCGAGCGTCCGCGCGGGAGACGACCGCGCGCGTCGCGGCTGGAGCGGTGTGCAAGCGACTCCTCGCGGAGCTCGACGTCCGGATCGGCAGTCATGTGGTCCACCTCGGCGGGATCGATGCGCGTCGCCCCGAGCACCTTCCCCACGATCTCAATACCGCCGCCGACGCCTCGCCCCTCAGAACCCTCGACCCCGAGGCCGGCGCGCGGATGATCGAGCAGATCGATCAAGCCAAGCGCGACGGAAATACCCTGGGCGGGGTCTGCGAAGTCCTCGCGGACGGGGTTCCGGTCGGCCTGGGATCTCACGTCTCGTGGGATCGGAAGCTCGATGGGCGGATCGCGCAGGCCATGATGTCGATTCCCGCCGTGAAAGGCGTGGAGATCGGTCTTGGTTTTCAAGGCGCGACCAGACGGGGAAGCGAGGTGCACGATGAGATCGACCCGGCCGTCGGACGGGTGCGCGCCGGCAACGTAGCGCGCCGTACGAACCGGGCAGGTGGGCTCGAAGGGGGAATCACGAATGGGGAACCCGTCGTGGTCAAAGTCGCGATGAAGCCGATCAGCACCCTGATGCGCCCCTTGGCCACGGTCGATGCGAGCACGGGCGAATCCGCGTCGGCCGTGGCTGAACGAAGCGATGTGACCGCCGTTCCGGCGATGGGCGTCATCGCGGAGGCGATGCTCGCGTTCGTCCTCGCGGACGCGTTCATGGAGAAGTTCGGCGGTGATTCACTCGTTGAGATCAAACGGAATTACGATGCCTACATTTCGCACGTCGCAACCCGCGTCCGCCGGTGACCCGCGAAGGCCACACGTCATTCTCGTCGGGTTGCCGGGTTCCGGGAAAACGACGATCGGGACAGCTGTAGCGGCGAAGCTGGGGCGCACGTTTCTGGACCTCGACCAGGAGATCGAACGGCGCGAAGGGTGCTCCGTGAGCGCGATCTTCGGGGAAAAGGGTGAGCCCTACTTCCGGAACCTGGAGCGGACGGTCACCGAGGAGCTCGCCTTATTCGGCAACATGATCCTGGCTCCGGGCGGGGGCTGGATCGTTCAGCCGGGCGTCGTCGCTTTGTTACGGCCGCCGGCGCGGCTCATCTATTTAAAGGTACGTCCCGAGGCCGCCCTCGCTCGGCTGGGGGCCGACCACGTGTCGCGTCCGCTGCTGGCGCGTCCTGATCCTGGGGGCGAGCTCCGGCGCCTGCTCGAAGCGCGCGCCGAAGCGTACTCGTCAGCCGATTTTTCCGTGAACACGGAACTCTATGGGATTGAACGGGTTATAGAGAAGGTATCGACCATCGTGACGTCGATCGGCGCGGCGTAGCGCTGCCGCACGGTTGACGGCCGGACTAGCTTCACCCCCGCGGCACGTGGTTTTTCGGTCCATTGCCAAATGGATTGGTGATGGACCGTTTGGAGTTGGGGGCGTTCTTACTCCCAGGCGGGGTGGCTTGGAGGATTCATGGATTCGTTGACGTTTCGCGTGATGGGCCCGCATGAGCGGGGTCGTTTTGCGCCGGAGGCATGGGGCCACCTGCTCGCCCTCGTTGGGCGGGGGTCGGTCAATGCCGCGGAGCTCGAGCATATCATCGAGCGCGCGATGGTCCAGATCGATGGGCGGATCGCCGTGGACGATCTACGCGCATTGCTGGAGGGAGCCGGGTTCTTCGAGTCCGGTGGGGACGAGCAGCAACAGACGGTGCATTGACACACATGGCAGCCAAGAAGTCGGGTACGACGAAGAAGCGCGTGTCGGGTCGAAAGACCGCGGCAAAGACGGCCGGCCGGAAGGCCAAGGCCGCCGTCAAGGCGCGCGAGGATGAGCATCCTCCCGAGCCGGCCGGAACGACCTCCCTCGTGATCGTGGAATCGCCCGCCAAGGCCAAGACCGTCGGGAAATACCTCGGACGCGGCTACCGGGTGCGCGCCACCGTCGGCCACATCATGGACCTGCCCGAAAAGAAACTGGGCATCGATCTCGACAACGGTTTCCAACCCCAGCTCGTCGCGATTCCCGGCAAAGAGAAGACGATCGCGGATCTCAAGAGTGCCGCGAAGCAATCGCGCGAAGTCCTGATCGCCACCGACCCTGATCGCGAGGGCGAGGCCATCGCGTCGCACGTGGCGGAGCAAATTCGACCAAAACGCGGCAAAAAAGGCGCGGGCCCATCCATTCGGCGTGTGCTCTTTCATGAGATCACCAAGGACGCGGTGCTGAACGCCGTCCAGCACCCGGGCGACATCGACGAGAGAAAGGTCGAAGCCCAACAAGCGCGCCGCGTGCTCGATCGTCTCGTCGGGTACAAGGCGAGCCCCGTCCTCTGGAAGACCGTCAAAAAGGGCCTGTCCGCGGGCCGTGTGCAGACGGTCGCGTTGCGGCTGATCGTCGAACGCGAGCGTGAAATCCGCGCGTTCAAACCGCTCGAGTATTGGACCATCGAAGCGCTGCTCGAAAAGGACGACCAGCAGTTCACGGCCAAGCTCCACCATATCGACGGCAAAAAGGCCGAGATCTCGAACCAGGCTTCCGCGGACGGCATCCTGGCCGACCTGCGCGGCCGCGACGTGTTTCCGGTCAGCGAGGTCAAGCGACGCGAGCGACGGAAGAACCCTGCCGCTCCCTTCACGACGTCGACGATTCAGCAGGAGGGCGCGAAGAAGCTGGGCTTCGGATCGAGACGAACGATGCGGGTGGCCCAGGACCTCTACGAAGGCATCGAGCTGGGCGACGAGGGCTCGGTGGGTCTCATCACCTATATGCGGACCGACTCGACCCGAGTGGCGGAATCGGCGGCCACGGCGGCCCGCGCGTACTTGCGCACCGCATTCGGCGCCGAATACCTGGCCGCGGAGCCGCAGCTGTACGGCGACACGAAGTCCAAGAACGCGCAGGAAGCGCACGAGTGCGTTCGCCCGACTGACCCGACCCGCCGGCCCGAGGACGTTCGCAAGTACCTGTCCGCCGACCAGTTCAAACTCTACCAGCTCGTCTGGCAACGATTCATGGCGTCGCAGATGGCGCCGGCCGTCTTCGACACCACGACTCTGGATTTCGACATTCCGGCCAACACCCAGCCCGATATCGGTCGCCGGACCTATCTGTTCCGGGCAACCGGAAGCGTCGTGAAGTTCCAGGGCTTTCTCGTGCTGTATCGCGAGGCGCACGAGGAGGGCGAACACAAGACGCTCGAAGACGAGCAGGCGTTGCCGATCATCCAGGTGGGCGAGCGCGTGCCCTGCAAGTCGATCACGCCGACCCAGCATTTCACGGAACCTCCGCCGCGCTTTTCCGAGGCCAGTCTGGTGAAGGAGCTGGAGCGGCTCGGCATTGGTCGCCCATCGACGTACGCCGCGATCATTTCGGTTCTGGCCGATCGGCGCTACGTCCGCCTCGAAACCCGCCGCTTTTTCCCGACCGAGCTGGGTGAGACGGTCGAGAAAGTCATGGTCATGCAGTTCCCCGACATCTTCAACGTTGGCTTCACCTCGTCCATGGAGGGAGAGCTCGACAAGGTCGAAGAAGGAGCGCTCGGGTGGCAGCGCGTGCTCAAGGATTTCTACACGCCGTTTGCCGCGCGCTTGAACAAAGTCGACGCCGCGGCGTTGATCGCGGAGGCCCACGACTTGTCGGGGATCGGCGCCCTGCGCTGCCCCGACTGTGGAGGCCATCTCGAGCCGCGGGGCGGGTTCTTCGGGCCGTTCCTCGCCTGCGAGAACCATCCCAAGACGTGTAAATACACGCGGCCGATCAAGGGCGAGAAGGCGAAGCCCGTGATGACGGATTACAAATGCCACATCTGCGGCGCTCCGATGGTGATTCGCGAGGGGCGCAACGGATCGTTCCTCGGATGCAGCACGTTCCCCAAGTGTCGCGGGACGCGGTCGATGCCGATCGGCATCTTCTGCCCGAAGGATGGGGGGGAACTGGTCGAGCGGCGTTCGCGGAAACGCGGCACGGCGTTCTACAAATGTTCGAACGACGACTGTGACTTCGTCGTGTGGAACAAACCCGTCGCCGAGACGTGTCCGGAGTGCGGCTACCTGGGCGCCGAGATGAAGTTCACGAAGGCGCGGGGCAACTTCCGCAAGTGTCTCAAGTGCGGCAACGAGTGGGACGTCCCGGACGTCGAGGGCGGAGAAGGACCGAAAGCGCTCGCCGGGTAGGGCCTGCCGCGCCTATCGCGGCTCGTCCGCCGTGATCGTGCGAATGAACACCAACACGTCCCACGGGACGAGCAACGGCGTGGTGGTCGCGTACTGGTCGGGATCGTCCGTATCGTACGTCCAGCCCGTCATCCGGAACGGATGCGGACCCGTCAGCCAGACACCCGCATCGCCGGTCGGCGTCCGCCGAAGGTCGAGGTAAAAATCTGGATCCTTCGCGAACTGCAGCATCCATTCATACGAACCGCGCTCGGGAAGGTCCACGCTGAAGATCCGGGGCTTGGTCGCGACTTGACCGTCGTGCACCTCCAGCGAGCGGAATTGCCCCGACGCGAACGCGTACCCGATCGCGAAGTAGTTGCTGTGCAGCCGCTGCCCGAGCAGGTCTCCGACCCGGAGGTCCTTGGTTTGGCCGAATCGCCCCACCGTTGCGTCGTGCGACCACACCACCACCTTCGCGGCCGGACCCAGACGGTCGAGCACCGCGACGATGTTGTCCGCCATGGCAGCGTCCCGCGAAAGTTGGCCGCTGCTGACCAGGGCGCGGAGTAAGACCAGTTTGGCCATGTGAGACGCCGAATCCACCGCCGCGTTCGAACTCGCGGCCACGAGGCGGTCGTGCATCTCGGTCAGCGTGTCGGAGACGGACACCACGGCCGCCACGCACGCGTTCCAGTACGCGGACGCCCACGGTGGCAGGCGCTGACCCGGCGCGACATCCTCGGGCCGCGTCGTGCACCAGTATTGATCGTACACCCAGCGCCGGAACTCCGAACCGAGCGTCCGGTCGACGAACGCGAGAACGGCGGCCGTGGGCTGGGTAGGATACTCCATGTCGAATCCCGCCAGCCCGACCTGTTGATCTCCCGTGTGAGCGGCGTCGTACGCCCGCATCCACGTGACGAACTGAAACATCTCCTGCGTATTGAGCGCCCACGATCCGAGATCGGCAATGAGTTTTTTGGGATCGCCGACCCCGGTGCGGACGTAGTCGTCGAGGGCCGAGGTTTCCAGGACGGGGGCCTCGATCGCTAGGGTCCGGAAGCCCGACTCCCGGGCGAGCATCTCGAAAATCCGCTGGTTGACGGTCGTGAACTGGTGGCTGCCGTCGGTCGCCTCTCCGACACCGACGACGTGCGCGTTCCCGATGTACCCCTTGAGCGGCTCGAGGTCGGAGTCCGCGGCGACCGGCTCAACGCTCGCCAGACGCACGTCGTGTTGGTCGACCCAGTCGAGCGCCGCCACGGCTTGCGGGTCGAGGTCCGCGCGCGTCGGCGGCGGGGCCGGCGGCTGTCGATGAAAACACCCGGCCGTCGTCCCAAGGACGACGGCGAGGACGCCGACCATCACCCGCTCGATTCGTTGCACGTGTATCTCCAGGTCCGATCCGTCCTTGTACCAGCCCCGCGGCTCGGCGGTTTCATCGCGCTTCCCGGCCCGTCCGCGCCCCCGCTGTTTTTCTTGACACTGGCGCGTCGCCAGTATCATGATCCACCGCCTGTGCACGTGCCAAAATCGCGCCACGGCGGACCTATTGCCATGGGCGACTCCCATTCCTGAGGTTCACGCTTGACCGTGTCGTCGGAAACCCGCCGAGCGGCGATGCGGTTCATCGTCGCGGTGGGCGTCGTGAGTCTGTTCGCTGACATGACGTACGAGGGGGCCCACAGTATCATGGGTGCCTTCTTGAGCGACCTCGGGGCGGACGCCTTCCAGGTCGGGCTCATCGCGGGCCTGGGAGAAATGATCGCGGCCAGCCTGCGATTCTTCTCCGGTCGATTCATCGATCGCACCCGCGCATACTGGCCGGTCGCCATCCTCGGGTACGCGCTCAACCTCTTGGTGATACCCGCGATCGCGTTCGCGACCACCTGGAAAGCGGTGGCGATCCTGGTGGTGATCGAGCGCACTGGCAAGGCGCTTCGGGGACCCGCCCGCGACGTCCTCCTGTCGCAGGCGACGGGCGAAGTCGGCCACGGGTGGGGGTTCGGCATCCACTCCGCGATGGACCAAACGGGGGCCGTGCTCGGGCCGCTGATGATGGTCCTGGTCGTGGCTCGCACGCATCAGTTCGCACCGGGTTTCCTGCTGCTCGGCGTTTCCGCCGCGCTGGCCCTCGGGTCCCTGCTCCTCGCCCGGGCATTCCATCCCGTGAAGGGGGAGCCGCCCAAGAGCAAAGGCCCGCAGCCGCTCCCGTCGGTGTTCTGGATGTATGTCACCGCGGCAGGATTCCTGGCCTTCGGCTTCGTGGATTGGCCGCTGCTGGCAATGCACCTGCGGCGGACGGCCCTGGTCGGCCCCGCGTTGATTCCGTTGCTTTTTGCGGGTGCCATGGGCGTCGAAGGACTCACGGCCCTCCTCTTCGGCCGCCTGTACGACCGGTTCGGGGTCATCGTGCTGGTGGTCGGCACCATGATCTCGATGTTTTCACTGCCCCTCGGGTTCCTGGGCGGTCCGCTGGCGGTGGCCGCGGGCGTCGCGTGCTGGGCCACCGGACTGGGTGCGCAGGACGCGGCCCTGCGGTCGGGTATCGCCGAGGTAGTCTCCATGAACAAGCGCGGCAACGCGTTCGGGTCCTTCAACGGCGTGTTCGGCGTGGCGTGGTTCCTCGGCAGCGTCACCCAGGGGCTTCTGTACGACCGTTCGTTGCCCGGCCTCATCGCGGTTGGCATGGCCGCTCAGCTCGTGGCGGCTGTGGTATTCCTCTGGCTCCGGCGACCGCTGGCGACGGCGGCAGCCGCGGCGGCCGCATGATCGGAACGTCGCCCGCCACCCGACCGCGTCTGGTCGGCGGCCTGCGGGGGCTCGCGCTGACGGGTGCGGCCGCGGCCCTCGCGGCCTGCGCGCGCCCCGGCCCTGCCCGGGTGGCCGCCGCCCCGACCGGCCCCGTGGCGGTGTCCCGCGATTCGATCAGCATCATTCCGCGCCCCGCCTCCCTGACCCGGCTCGCGGGGTCGTTCACGGTCGACGAGGCCACGGTGATCACGAGCGATCGCGCCTCGGTGGCGGTCGCCCGCCAGCTCGCGCGCTACCTGGAGCCGGCGACCGGACTCGCGATCCCGGTACGGCTCGACGCGCCGGCCGCATCCCATACGATCTCATTTGTCAATGATCCATCACTCTTGACCAAGCTCGGCACAGAAGGCTACCGCCTCGAGGTCCGGTCCGGGACGGTGGTCGTCACGGCCGCGGAGCCGGCGGGTTCCTTCTACGCGGTCGAGACCATTCGGCAGCTCCTGCCGCCGGCGGTCTTTCGCGCCGCGCCGGTCGCCGACGTCCGCTGGACCATGCCGGCCGTCGTGATCGAGGACACGCCCCGCTTCGCATGGCGCGGCGCGCATCTGGACGTCGCCCGCCACTTCATGTCCAAGGAGTTCGTCGAGAAGTTCATCGATCTCCTCGCCCTCCAGAAGATGAACACGTTCCACTGGCATCTGACGGATGACCAGGGGTGGCGGATCGAGATCAAGAAATACCCGCGGCTGACCGAGGTCGGCGCCTGGCGCACGCAGACCGTGGTCGGGCGTCCGAGCCGCGATACGTCGGACGCGGCCTTCGATCACAAACCCACGGGCGGCTTTTACACGCAGGACGACATCCGCGAAATCGTCGCCTACGCCAAAGAACGATTCATCAACGTCGTGCCGGAAATCGAGATGCCCGGCCACGAGCAGGCGGCCGTCGCCGCCTATCCGAGCCTGGGCAACTTCGGTGATACGCTCCCCGTCTGGACGACGTGGGGCGTCAGCAAACACATTCTCAACCCCTCCGACACGACAATCGCCTTCATGGAAGACGTGCTCACGGAAGTGATGAGCCTCTTTCCCAGTCGCTACATCCACGTCGGCGGCGACGAGGCGGCCAAGGACGAGTGGAAGGTCAGTCCGCGCGCGCAGGCGCTGATCAAGGAGTACGGACTCGCCAACGAAGATCAACTCCAGGGCTGGTTCATGAAGCAGATCGACACCTTTCTCGACGCGCATGGCCGCACGCTCGTCGGATGGGACGAGATCCTCGACGGCGGCCTCTCGCCGCACGCCGTGGTGATGGCCTGGCAGGGCGCGGACCGCGGCGTGATGGCGGCGCGGCTGGGGCACGACGTCGTGATGACGCCGGGCGGCCAGACCTATCTCGACAAATACCAGGTGTCGCCGAACACCGGGGAGCCCATCGCGCAGCCGGGCACGGTCACCCTGGAGCAGGTCTATCACTACGACCCCCTGGTCATTCCCGGCCGGCCCGCCCGTCGAACGACGCCCGCCGTCCCCGAGTACTCGATCGCGGATTCGGCATTCGCGGTGCACATCCTCGGTTCGCAAGCGCAGTTCTGGACCGAGTACATGCCTGATCCCAAGCAGGTCGAGTACATGGCGTTCCCCCGCTTGTGCGCGATGGCCGAGGTGCTCTGGACGCCCGCCGCGCTCACCAACTACGAGGACTTCACGCGACGGCTTGCCCCCGAGCTCGAGCGACTGCATGCCCTGGACGTCAACTATCGCGGGGCGGGGCGCCGGTAACTGGTCGCCATCGGAGTCGGCGGCCGCGCCATCCTCGTGGTGGATCGGTCGACGACCTCTCTGTAGATATAGAGGGAGCACGGCACGCTGATTCCACCTTCGACTTCTCGTCCCATGCCAACCGTCCGTCGCTTGTTTGCCGTCGCTTCCCTGGCCGCGGCCGCTACGCTCGTGGCTCCGGCGCGGTCGCCGATCGCGGCGCAAGGGATTCCGGCGCGGTACACCGACCAGGACTACTGGAAGTTCATCGTCGACGTCTCGGAGCCCGGCGGCTACTTCCGATCCGACAACTTCTTGTCGAACGAGACGGGCTATCAGATGGTGATCCCCGAGCTCAAGCGGGAAACCAAAGCCGGCGGCGTATACCTGGGTGTCGGCCCCGAACAGAATTTCACGTACATCGTCGCGATGCAGCCGAAGGTCGCGATTATTTTCGACATCCGCCGCCAGAACATGATTCTCCACCTGATGTACAAGGCGCTGATGGAGATGTCGCCGGATCGCGCGGATTTTCTGTCGCGGCTCTTCTCACGGCCGCGGCCGCCCGGCCTCGACACGACCTCGACGCCGGGAACGATGTTCCAGGCCTACGAGGTCGCCCCGCGCGATCCGGCCGCCTACCGCCAGAATCTGGCCGCGATCAAGGACTGGTTGGTCAACAAACACGGCCTGGCCCTCGGCGACTCCGACATGGCGTCGCTGGACTACGTGTTTAGCGCGTTCTATGGCGGCGGTCCCGAGATCAACTACAGCTACACCCCGGGCGGCGCGGGCGGCGGTGGCAGCATGGGATATGGCGGCGGCCGCGGCCGCGGGGGCATGCCGAGCTATGCGCAGCTCCAGAGCGACTGGACCGACGGCGCCGGCCACAACCTGGCCTATCTGGCGACCGAGGCGAACTACCGCTGGCTCAAGGAATTCGAGACCAAGAACCTGCTCATACCCGTCGTCGGCAACTTCGCGGGACCGAAGGCGATCCGGGCGGTGGCACAGTACCTCAAGGACCGGGGCGTGACCGTGACCGCCTTCTACCTGTCCAACGTCGAGCAGTATCTCTTCATGCAGGGCGACGATTGGTCCAACTTCTATAAGAACGTGTTGACGCTGCCCGTGGATTCGGGGAGCACGTTCATTCGCTCCAACGGCGGCGGCGGTCGCGGCGGCGGCGGGTGCGCGGGCTTTGCCAGCGGCGGGATGGGGTTCATCGGCCGCGGGGGCGGCGGGGGCATGCAAGGCCCCAACCTGCTCGCCTCGATTCTGCTGCAGCGCAATGCCTTCCGTGAAGGCCGGTTGACGACGTACTGCGACGTGCTGAGTACTTCGCACTATTAGTCCGCTCATGGCCGGGCTCACCGTCCGCGTTCGCGCGGCCGCGCTGGCGCTGCTGACCGCCGGGGCCGTCGGCCCGCGAGTCGGCGCGGCGCAAACCCGCCCCGCGGCGCCCGCCGCCGCGCCGGCAACGCTTCCGGGGCGCCTCACGGACCAGGAGTTCTTCGCGTTCATCAACGACGTGTCCGAGCCCAACGGCACCTTTCCGTCGGACAACCTGTTGTCGAACGAACTCACCTACCAGCAGGTGATCCCGACCCTGCTCCAGCGGACGCGGCCGGGCGGCGTGTACCTCGGCGTGGGCCCCGAGCAGAACTTCACGTACATCGCCGCGCTCCAGCCCAGGATGGCGATCATCTTCGACATCCGGCGCGGGAATCTCCTGCTCCACCTGGTGTACAAATCGCTGATCGAGTTGTCGCCGGATCGCGCGGAATTCCTCTCCCGGATGTATTCCCGGCCCCGGCCCGCGGGACTCGACACGGCATCGCGGGTCGCGGCCCTGTTCTCCGCGATCGAGCCCGAGGCGCTGGACACGGCCCTCTTTCGGCGGAACCGCGCCGCCGTCATCGACCATCTTACCAAAGACCACGGCTTTGCCCTCAGCCCGGGGGACATCGATGGGATCAAGTACATCTACGACGCGTTCTGCAGCGCCGGCCCGGCGCTCGACTACAACTATCCGAACATCGGACGCATCGGCGGCGGCTACCGCCCCACCTACGCGGACCTGATGCTGGCCGACGACGGCCACGGGGTCGAGCGCAGCTATCTCGCGACGGAGGCCAACTACCGCGTGCTCCGGGCGCTCGAGCTCGACAACATGCTCGTGCCCGTGGTCGGAAACTTCGCGGGACCCAAAGCCATCGTCGCGGTGGGGGCATACCTCCGCGCGCATCACGCGACCGCCACCGCCTTCTACACCTCCAACGTCGAGCAATATCTGTTTCAGCAGTTCGATGATTGGTCCAAGTTCTACACCAACGTGAACGCGGTCCCGATCGATTCGACGAGCATGTTCATCCGCGCGGTGTTCGCCTCGGCGCGCGTCATGCCGGGACTCGTCGGGAACAATTCGGCGACGCTGCTGAGCCCGATCGGCGGCCTCCTCGCGGCGTTCAACGCCGGCACGCTGCGGAGCTACGCCGACGTGGTTCGCCTGTCGCGCTGACGGCGAGCGCGCCGATCCCGTTACCTTCGAGTGGGATGATGATCACGCGCGATGGACCCGTGCACGTCGTCGGCGGCGGCCTCGCCGGCTGCGAAGCGGCCTGGCAGCTCGCCGAACGCGGGCACGACGTCACGGTGCATGAGATGCGGCCGGTTCGCCGCACGCCCGCGCATACCACCGACCGCCTGGCCGAGCTGGTCTGCTCCAACACGTTCAAGAGCACCGAACTCTCCAACGCGCACGGGCTGCTCAAGGCCGAAATGCGCGCGTTGGGCTCCCTCATCCTGCGTGCCGCCGACGAGGCGCGCGTTCCCGGCGGCTCGGCGCTGGCGGTCGATCGCGACGTGTTCGCCCGCGCGGTGCACGACCGGATCATGGCGCACCCGCGCATCGCGGTGTCGCGCGAGGAGTGCGTGACGCTCCCGGAGCCCGGCATCGTCGCGACCGGGCCGCTGACCTCCGACGCGCTCGCCGCCGCTATACGCGCCCGGCTCGGTGTCGACTCGCTGGCATTCCACGACGCGATCGCGCCCATTGTCTCCCACGAGTCCGTCGACCACGCGGTTGCGTTTCGCGCGTCCCGCTACGACCGCGAGACGATGGAGGGCGCGGGGGACGAGGGCGCCTACCTCAACTGCCCGATGACGCGGGAGCAGTACGACGCCTTTCTGGACGCGATGACCACGGCCGATCAGGCCAGCGCCCACGATTTCGACACCGCGCCGTACTTCGAGGGATGCATGCCCGTCGAAGAAATCGCGCGCCGGGGACGCGAATCGCTGCGATTCGGGCCGATGAAACCCGTGGGACTGCGCGATCCTCGCACGGGCCGCCCACCGTACGCCGTCGTGCAACTGCGCATGGAAGACCGAGGCGGCCGGATGTGGAACCTGGTCGGGTTTCAAACGCGTCTCCGCTATCCGGAACAGCAGCGGGTGTTCCGGACCATTCCCGGGCTCGAGCAGGCGGAGTTTCTGCGGTTCGGCTCCATTCATCGCAACTCGTACGTCAACGCGCCGGCCGCGCTTGCGCCGCACTTGGCGCTGCGCGACGCGCCGGCGACGCTCTTTGCCGGCCAGATCACTGGCGTCGAAGGGTACACGGAGAGCTCGGCGACGGGCCTGCTCGCGGGCATCAACCTCTCCCGCATGCTCCACGGCGAAGCACCGGTCATCCCTCCGCCCACGACGATGCTCGGCGCGCTCTACCGCTACCTGCGCGAGGCCGACCCGCGCCACTTCCAGCCGATGAACGCCAACTTCGGTCTGGTCGACGAACTCGCGGACCCCGGTCGCGACAAACGCCTCAAGCGCGAGCGGATCGCGGTCCGCGCGCTCGACGCGTTGGAACGCTGGCGCGAGGCCAACGCGCTGGGGCCGGCCGTGGCCGTCGCGCGATCATGAACGACGAGGCCGAAGACGCCGTCGAGGAGCGTCCGCGGGTCGTCGATCCGCACGTCGCGGATTTTCTCCTCCACCTGGCCAAGGAGCGCGACGTTTCGCCCAACACGATCAAGGCGTACCGCCGCGATCTCGACGACCTCACGACCTTCCTCTCCGCGCGCCACGGCGCCGACGGATGGACGTGGCAGACCGTGGACCGCCTGGCGATGCGCGGCTTTCTCGCGTACCTGCAGGGCCGCGGGCTCTCGAAGCGGTCCATGGCGCGCACCCTGTCCGGCGTGCGCAGCTTTTACCGGCACCTGGCGCGCCTCGAGCTGGTCGACATCAACCCGGCCCGGGCGGTGGGAACGCCCAAAGCCGAGAAGCACCTGCCGTCGTACCTCGACCGCGCTCAGATAGACTTGCTGTTTCAGATGGCCGAGGTCCGCGCCTGGGAGGGGCAATTCGTCGACGTCCGGAACCTCGCGATGCTGGAGCTGTTCTATTCGACGGGCATGCGGTTGTCCGAGCTCCAGGGCATCAATCGGCCGGACCTCGACCTCGTCTCGCAGCAGGTCAAGGTGCGAGGCAAGGGGCGCAAAGAGCGTATCATCCCCCTGGGCGATCATGCGGCCCTGGCGCTCCGGAACTACGAACCCAAGCGCGACGCGCTGATCGGCGCGATCGGGCCGACCGCCGACCGCACCGCGTTTTTTCTGGCGAAAACCGGCAAACGGATCGCCGTCCGGACGGTGCAGAATTCGATCACGACCTTCTTGCGGGAGGTCGATGAGGACGCGGGCCTCACGGTCCACTCCCTGCGGCACACGTTCGCGACCCACTTGCTCGACGCGGGGGCCGATCTGCGCGCGGTGCAGGAGCTGTTGGGTCACGCCTCGGTCGCGACGACCCAGATCTATACCCATACGAGCATCCAGCGCCTGAAGCAGGTCTACCAGAAAGCGCATCCGCGGGCGTGACGTCCCGCAGCCGGTAGCCGTCGGGCACATCGCATCGTATAATCCCGCACGCGAAGAACGTGCCCGATCCGCCCACCCCTTTTGAACGCGCCATGTCGGCGACGTCCCACCCCCTGCCCGTCAATCCAAGATGAGTCCTGCTGCTACTTCGATTCTGCCGGACGTGCGCGCGCTCCGCGCCGTGTTCGACGCTGAGTTTCAATCCTTGGTCTCGCAGGCGAAGGGGCAGCTCGGCGATGCCGCGTCGCTCGCGCCGCGTGTCGCCGAAGGGTCGCTGGTGCGGGCGTGGGACGCGCGCAACCGCCTCACGACATCGGACCAGCTGAAGTCGTTTCTTGCCGGCGACATCAAGAGCGCGGCCGAGCGCGCGCTCGCCAAACGGGCCGCCGCCCAGCGGTCGGGCGCGCAGCACGCGCACGCGGCCGCGACCGCGGGGGATTCGGCGCCCCAGATCGACATGACGCAGTCGTGGGCCTACATCCTCGACGCCATCCAGGTCGATCCCCATACGGCGAATGAGCAGAAGCTCATCGCCGAGGCGGCGCGCCGAGAGACGGCGGAGGCGGTGGAGGCCGCAACGCGGAGGATTTCCACCCGGATGGCGGTCACCGTCGGCGCGTTGATCGTGATCGTCGCGGTGGGCGTGGAGATGTATGTCAGCCACGTCAGCACCGAGGGCGTGATCGCCGAGGCGATCGCGGCGCCGCACGGACATGTGACCACGGCGCCCTTTGGCCAGATCGCCAACATCACGCTTGGGGACGGCACGAAGGTCCGGCTCGCGCCCGACTCCAAGCTGTTCGTTCCGCAAGAGTTCGGCGGCAAGGTGCGCGTGGTGAAGCTGGATGGGTCGGCGACGTTCGAGCCCGCGTCCGGTCAGCCCGGGACGTTTCGGGTGTACACGCGGAACGCGGTGGTCCTGAGCGGCGGCCCGACGTTCACCGTCGCCGGCTACTACGCCGATCCCAGCGCGATCGTCAAGGCCGGCAGCGGCGACGTGGACGTGCGGGTCGGGAGCAAATCGATCGGCGTCGCGGCCGGAAAAGCGTTGATGGTCGACTCGTCCGATGTGACGAGCGAACCGACGGCGGACGCGGTCGACCAAGCCACGGGCTGGGCCGACGGCAAGCTGTCGGTCACGAACCGGCCGCTCCGCGATGTGCTGCCGCTGCTCCAGCGGTGGTACAGCCTCGATGTGAACGTGCAGGACCTCAAGCTGCTCGATCGGCCGGTGACGGTCCACGCGCCCATCGATTCATCGGCTCCGGCGCTCAAAGGGGTGGAGCAGAGCGGCGGTCTGCAACTGGTGAATGACGGCAAGTCGATGATCTTCAAGGACACGTCCGCCGCCGCGAAGGGAAAGGGTCGCGGGAAGGAGTAGCGGCGACCGCGAGCGCGGCGCGAGCACGACGGCGCGTTCAGCGAATGCGGGCGCGCGCGAGGTGGTAGCCGGCTCCTTCGCGCGACGTGAGGTAGACGAACCCCGGGGCGAACCCCACGATCGTAGTCGCCCCGGGGATCTGGACCCGGTCGATCAGCACGCCCTGTCGGTTCACGACGTCGAACACCGGGCCGCCGGGCAGCGGCTTGGGTTGGAACACGCGGATCCAGATGTTGCCGTCCGCGTCGGCCTTCACGGCGCTCGTGCCGGTCGAGTCGTTGGTCGTCACGAACGGCGGCCGGGAGTCGGGTAAGCTGCTCGGGTCGCCGTAGCCGCCGTTCGTGACCGTGAAGTTGACCGTCGTGCCGTTGTCGCTGGGGAGCGACTGCGTTCCCATGACGGAGCCCGGGCCGCCGAGTCCGGCCTGCGCCGCCGACGGAACCGGCTGTCCCGCATCCTTGGCCTGCTTCACGATCGCGGCGTAGGTGCTGATCGCGCGGATCGAGTCGGCCCGGGTGCTCGAATCGATGATGGCCGCCTTGGCGCTGTCCGTGTATCGCTCCCAGTCGTGGGCGATCTTGGGCGTCGAGGAGCGCGTGCCGTCGGGCGCGACCCAGTCGATGTGGTAGTCGAACACCCGCACGATCGCGAGCATCCCGTCGGGCGTGACGGTCCAATCGTCCGAGAGCGGCAAGGCGTTCTGAAAGACGGAGACGGACCAGGAGTTACTGCCCGCCGGCGTCAAGACGGCGCGCTGGCCGCCGCTATTGATGGTCGCGACGGTGTCGCGTTTTTTGGTGGCGAAGTTCGCGCGGAGGATCACCGCGGAATCGGCGTACACGATCGTGACCGGCGGACCCCCCGGTTGGTTCACGGGCAGTTTGGAGAGCTGGGACTGCGGATTGCGCGCCGCCCAATTGAATCGGTAGACGACGTCGCCGCGGCCGTCCGTCGTAGCGTTGAATTGGGGGCCCACGAGATACCCCAGGCCGCCGCCCGGGCCGATCGGCGCCGAGACCGTCCGCACGATCTTGCCGGCCGGGTCGATGATCAGGAGCGAGAGCGAAGCGGGATCAGCGAAGATTGATGAGTCGCCGGTGTACGGAAACAACCCGCCCGGCAAGCTGCCATAGGCTTTGGCCGTGCTGGTCGTCGTGTCGGCCACGGTCGTGAACGACGCGAGGCTGGAATCGAACAGCACCACGCGGTGGCCGACCTTGTCGTTGGCGAGCACGCGGCCGTCGTTCAACGGGCGCACGCCTCCGATGCTGGTCAGCATCTCGTGGGACACGGCGACGATCCGGCCCAACGGCCGCACCGGGATCTTGGCGGCTTGTTGCGCGCCAAGGGCTGGCGCCAACCCGAGCGTGGCGAGGAAAACGGCGAGGACGCGGCGAAAGGCGGTCATGAGAGTCCGGGGCGTGGTCCGAATTAGACCGGCCAGCAGGGGAAAAGGTTGCAGGAGGCGCACCCTGGCCGGCCGCGCCCCGAACCAAGAAACCGATCCCGCCGCCGCGCCGCTAGATTTGGCCCCACGCGCCCCTCCGCTCGACGGCGGCGCCACCCCGAGTCCTCGATGTCAGATCACGAGTCGTTTCCCCGCATTCGCGCCACCACCATCCTCGGCGTTCGCCGCAACGGCAGCGTCGCGCTCGGCGGCGACGGCCAAGTCACGGTCGGCGACACCGTCATGAAGTCGCACGCGCAAAAGGTTCGCACCATGCGCGGCGGCAAAATCCTCGCGGGCTTCGCCGGCGCCGCGGCCGACGCCATGACCCTCTTCGAGAAGTTCGAGGAAAAGCTCGAGCGCTTTCCAGGCAACATGCCCCGCGCCGCGGTCGAACTGGCGAAGGATTGGCGGAGCGACCGCGTGCTGCGCCGGCTCGAAGCACTGCTCGTGGTCGCGGACCGGGAACACGGGTTCGTCATTTCGGGGACGGGCGAGCTGATCGAGCCCGACGACGGCCTGCTCGCCATCGGATCGGGCGGACCGTATGCCCTCGCGGCCGCGCGCGCGTTGATGGCGAACTCGGAGCTGATGCCCAACGCGATCGTGCAGCGCAGTCTCGAAATCGCCGCCGACATCTGCATCTACACCAATCGCAACATCACCGTGCTGGACCTGCCGTAAGTGCCCTCGACCCGCACCGCCCAAGCACTCGCCAAACTCGCCGATCTCACGCCCCGCCAGATCGCGGCGGAACTCGATCGGTACATCGTCGGCCAGGCCGACGCCAAAAAGGCCGTGGCCATCGCCCTCCGCAATCGATGGCGGCGCCAACGCGCGCCGGAATCGATCCGCGAGGAGATCTCCCCCAACAACATCATCCTGATCGGCCCCACGGGCGTCGGCAAGACGGAAATCGCCCGGCGTCTCGCGAAACTGGCCGGCGCGCCGTTCATCAAGGTCGAGGCCTCCAAGTTCACCGAGGTCGGCTACGTCGGACGCGACGTCGAGAGCATGGTCCGCGATCTGGTCGAAAGCGCCATCGACATGGTGCGAAGCGAACGCGAATCGGAGGTCGAAGATCTCGCGACCGACCGGGTCGATGAGCGTTTGCTCGATCTGCTGCTACCGCCCCCCGCGGCGGCGACGGCCGGCGCCCAGCCGGCGCCGGGCAACACGCCCGCGGACGAGGCCGCGCCCGCCGCGCCGGCGTCGTCCGGGGCGCCGCCGTCGGGCGACGACGTGCTCAGCGTCTTTCTCGTCTCCGAGCAGGGCACCGTCGTCAAGGAAACCGCCGATCCCGCCGCGGAACGCTACAAACGCACACGCGACAAGCTGCGCCAGCTTCTCCGGGACGGGCAGCTCGAAAACCGCGAGGTCGAGGTCGAAGTCACGCCGCAGCGCCCGATGATGGACATGCTCGCCCAGTCGGGAGCGCCCGAGGGCATGGACAACATGGCGGAATGGCTGCAGCAGATGCTGCCGCAGCGCAAGAAGAAACGCATGGTCAAAGTCTCCGAAGCCCGCCGGATTCTCTTCGAGCAGGAGCTCGAAAAGCTCATCGACCTCGAAGACGTGACCGCCGACGCGCTCGAGCGCGTCGAGAAGCTCGGCATCATCTTCCTCGACGAAATCGACAAGATCGCCGGCGAGCGGTCGCAGATGGGCGGGCCCGACGTCTCGCGCGAGGGCGTGCAACGCGACCTGCTCCCGATCGTCGAAGGCTCCAACGTCCAGACCAAGTACGGCATGGTCAAGACGGACCACGTGCTCTTCATCGCGGCCGGCGCGTTTCACGTGTCCAAGCCGAGCGATCTCATCCCGGAACTGCAGGGGCGGTTCCCCATCCGGGTCGAGCTCAAACCCCTCACGGAAGAGGACTTCGTCCGCATCATGACGGAGCCCGAGAACGCGCTCACCAAACAGTACATCGCGCTCGTCGAAGCGGACGGCGCCGCGCTCGAGTTCGCCGCGGACGGGATCGGTGAGATCGCCCATATCGCGGCACTGGTCAACGAGCGCATGGAAAACATCGGCGCGCGCCGTCTCCACACCGTCATGACGACGCTCCTGGAAGACCACCTGTTCGGCCTGCCCGATCCCGCCGTCGCCACCATCACCATCGACGCCGCCGCCGTCCGCGAGCGACTCAAAGCGATCGTCGAAGACGAAGACCTCCGCAAATACATCCTATGAGCAACGCGCACGCCCACCGCGATTTCCTCGCCATCCCCGACTTCACCACCGACGAGCTGAATCACCTGCTCGTGCTCGCCGAGCGCATGCGCGGCGGCGGCTACGTCAAGAAGCCGCTCCTGGGAAAGACGCTCGCCATGATCTTCATGAAAGCCTCGACCCGCACCCGCGTGTCGTTCGAGGTCGGCACGTTCCAGCTCGGCGGGCACGCGCTGTTCCTGTCGCCCCGCGACGTACAGTTGGGACGGGGCGAGCCGATCGCCGACACCGCCCGCGTGCTCTCGCGCTACGTCGACGGCATCATGATCCGCACGTTCGCGCACCAGGACGTCGAGGAACTCGCCCAATTCTCGTCGGTCCCCGTGATCAACGGACTCACCGACCTGCTGCATCCCTGCCAGGTGCTCGCCGACCTGCTCACCGTGCGGCAACATCTGGGGTCGATCGCCGACAAGAAATTCGCCTGGATCGGCGACGGCAACAACATGGCGAACTCGTGGATCAACGCGGCGTACCGGTTCGGCTTCGATCTCGCCCTCGCGTGCCCCAAGGGCTACGATCCGGCGGCGGACCTCCTCGCGCGCGCGCAGACCGTCGCGCGCGTGCGCGTGGTGCGCGATCCCGTGGAAGCCGTCGAGGGCGCGACCGTCGTCAACACCGACGTCTGGGCGTCCATGGGTCAGGAGGAGGAGCAAAAGGAGCGTGAGCGCGCGTTCGCCGGGTTCACGGTCGACGCGGCCCTCATGCGGCACGCGGACCCGCAGGCCATTTTCCTCCACTGCCTGCCTGCGCACCGGGGCGAGGAGGTCGCGGCCGAGGTGATCGACGGGCCGCAGAGCCGTGTGTGGGACGAGGCGGAGAATCGCCTCCACGCGCAAAAGGCCGTCATGGCCGTCCTGATGGGCGCGGAACATCTATGATCGCGGAGGGCGACATCGCTCCCGAGTTCACCGCGCCCACCGACACCGGCGACTCGCTGTCGCTCCGGTTACTCCGCGGTCGGGTCGTCGTGCTCTACTTCTATCCAAAGGACGACACCCCGGGGTGTACCGTCGAGGCATGCGCGTTTCGCGATGCGTTTCCACGGTTCGAGGACGCGCACGCGGTGATCCTCGGCGTCAGCCCCGACAAGGTGGCGAAACA
>Ga0335085_10003769_pt1 | contig 25778 bp, 20 predicted proteins | sample Lox_Sample_45_FD_206712 | JGI IMG/M metagenome (GOLD analysis project Ga0335085, IMG submission 206712) | Soil microbial communities from Loxahatchee National Wildlife Refuge, Florida, United States - Lox_Sample_4.5 | ecosystem: Environmental > Terrestrial > Soil > Wetlands | place: USA...
CGCGGTGCCGAAGTTCGCCGCGACGATGGAAGATGCGCGCGCGGCGTTGAACGCGGCCGAACGCATGCTCGATGGCGCTTCTGCGACCCTCGTGGGACCCGATGCGCCGGGGCAGCGCGAGCTGAGGTCCGCGCTCCAGGAGGTGACCCGCGCTGCGCGATCCTTGCGAACGCTCAGCGATTCGATCGAACGTCATCCCGAATCGCTCCTGCGCGGAAGAGCCGCGGATTCATCCCCATGATGCGTCGCTGGCCCATTCGATGGTGGATGCCCGTGCTCGTTGCGCTCCTCTGTGCTTGCGCCTCCACGCCGTCGCCCTATTACTACGTGCTCGATCACATCGACGGGACGGGAGCGCCGAGGGTGGCGGGGCTCTCGATCGCCCTCGAGTCCGTCACCGTTCCCGCGGAGATCGACCGCCCCCAATTCGTCCTGCGCGGGCAGGCCAACGAGGTCACGATCGACGATACGCACCGATGGGCGGCGCCGCTTCAGTCGAATATTGCCGAGGTCCTCGCCGGCGATCTCGCGACGCGCCTGGGCGATGCGAGCGTGATGACCGAGCTCGTCGGCGGCGCCTCGCCGCGCTACCGGGTCAACGTCGAGATCCTCGCCTTCGAATCCCGCCTCGGCGAGGACGCGCGCCTCACTGCGGCCTGGCATGTGCGCCGCGATGACGGCATTGCGGCCTCGGGGCGAACGAGTCTTCGCGAACCCGCGTCGGGGCGCGATTTTTCCGCTCTCGCCGCGGCGCACAGCCGCGCGGTGTCTCGGCTTGCCGCCGAAATCGCGCGCGCCGTCGTTGCCCTCGAGGGAGCCTAGCGTGGACGAGTCGCGGGGTTCTTCGCTTGTGCGACAGGAACGGGCAGGTCGCCGGTGCTCTGGATCCAGCCGCCGCCCAGCGCCCGGTAGAGGTCGACGAGATTGGTCAGGCGCGCAAGCCGCGCAGACACGAGTGCGAGCTGCGCGTTGTAGTAGCCGGTCTGCGCGGTGAGCACCGTGAGGTAGTTGTCCACGCCGTTTCGATAGCGGAAGTCCGAGAGCTCGAGCGCACGCTCCTGCGCTGCCGTATAGCGCTCGTCGGCGGCGACCTCGTCGTCGTAGGTGCCCCGCGCTGCAAGCCCGTCGGAGACTTCGCGGAAGGCCGCCTGGATTGCCTTTTCGTACTGTGCCACGCCGATGTCCTTCTGCACCTGCGCGGCGTCGAGGCTCGCGTCAAGTGCGCCGGCATTGAAGATCGGCACCGTGATCGAGGGAACCAGGGACCAGGCCGAAGTGCCGTTGTCGAAGAGCCCGGAGAGCGAAGTGCTCGAAGTGCCTGCGTTTCCCGTCAGCCTGATGGTCGGGAAGAACGCCGCGCGCGCGGCGCCGATGTTGGCGTTCTCCGCGCGCAGGACTGCCTCGGCCTGGAGGATGTCCGGGCGGCGCGCGAGCAGGTCCGAGGGCAACCCCTCGGGGACGTCGGCGAGGATCTGTTGCGCGCCCAGGCGCACGGGCGGCGGAAGGTCGGCGGGCAAGGGCGCGCCAACCAGCAGCTCGAGCGCGTTCTCGGCCTGCGCCCGGCCGCGCACCTGCGCCGCGTAGGTCGCCTGCGCCAGCTCGACCACGGTCTGCGCCTGGCGCAATGCTAGCTCGGTCCCGGTGCCCGTATCGAATTGCAGCTTCACGATGTCGAAGGACGCCTGCGCCGTCTGCGCGGTCCGGCGCGTCACCTCAAGCTCCTCGTCGAGGGCCAGCAGCGTGAGATATTGGTCGGCCACTTGCGAGACGAGCAGGATCTGCGTGGCTTGCCGCGCGTACTGCGAGGCGAAGTACTGCTGCAACGCCGCGTCGTTCAGGCTCCTCAGGCGGCCGAAGAAATCGATCTCCCATGAGGCGGATACGCCGACCTCGAACGTCTGCGTCGTGCTGGCCTGCCCGTTCGCGGCAATGCCCGCGGGCGTATGGGAACGAGAGCCGTCGGCGAACCCGCCGACCTGGGGATAGGGCGCCGCGCGCTGAATCCTGTATTGCGCGCGAACCTGCTCGACGTTGAGCGCTGCAACGCGCAGGTCGCGATTGTTGGCGAGCGCGATCTCCATGAGACGTTGCAGGCGCGCGTCGCGCAGGAAGTCGCGCCAGCCGATGTCGACTGCCTGAAGCGTCGTGTCCCGTTCGTGTTGCGGGGGCTGGTAGGCGGGGCCGCCGGGAAAGCTCCCCGCTACGGGCGCGGCGGGCCGCACGTAGGTCGGTTGCAGCGAGCAACCCGGAACGAACGCGAGCGCGAGTCCTGCGAGCGCGGCGAGACACCTGCTCATGTCAGTCACCTGGGGTGAGCGCGGCTGCCGCGTCGCGCTTCGGGCGGCGGAGCCTGCGGCTGATGATCTCGAAGAACATCGGCACGAGGAGCGGCCCGATGAAGGTCGCCGTCAGCATTCCGCCGATGACGGAGATGCCGATCTCGTTCTGGCTGGCTGAACCTGCGCCCCGCGCGAGGGCGAGCGGCAGCACGCCCAGGAGAAACGCCATGGAGGTCATCAGGATCGGGCGCATCCGCAGGCGGGCCGCTTCGACCGCCGCTTCGAGCGCGGAGCGTCCCTGCTCATGGAGGTCACGTGCGAATTCCACGATGAGGATCGCATTCTTCGCGCCCAGGCCGATGGCGGTGAGGAGGGCCACTTGGAAGTAGACGCCGTTCGGAACTTTCAACAGCGTGGCTGACAACAGCGCGCCCAAGACACCGATGGGAACCACCAGGATCACGGACACCGGGATGGACCAGCTTTCGTAAAGGGCGGCGAGGCTCAGGAACACGACGAGGATGGAGAGCGCATAGAAGTAGGGCGCACGCGATCCGGCCTGCTGCTGCTGCAGCGAGAGCCCCGTCCACTCGAAGCCCATGCCTTGCGGGAGCTGCCTCGCAAGCGCCTCCATCGCGAGCATCGCCTGCCCGGCGCTCTTGCCGGCCGTGGCCTGGCCCTGGATCTCCATGGCGGCCACGCCGTTGTATCGCTGCAGCTGCGGCGGCCCGTACGCCCAGTGTCCCGTGGCGAAGGAAGAGAACGGCACCATCCCGCCGTTCGCGTTGCGCACGTAGAGCTTGTCCAGGTCTTCGGGGTTCATGCGAAACGGCGCGTCGGCCTGCACGTACACTTTCTTCACGCGATTGTCGGTGTCGAGGAAGTTGTTCACGTAGCGCGAGCCCCATGCGGTAGAGAAGGTCTGGTCGATGTCGGAAAGGTTCACGCCGAGCACGCTAGCCTTCTCGCGGTCCACGTCGATCGCGAAGGTCGGGTTCTCGGCCACGCCGTTGTACCGCACCTGCGACAGGCTCGGATCCTTCGCGGCGAGGGCGAGGAGCTGGTCCTTCGCCTTGAGGAGCGCTTCATAGCCCAATCCGCCGCGATCCTCGAGCTCGAAGTCGAAGCCCGCGCTGGTGCCGAGCCCGCGGATGGGCGGGGGATTCACGGCGATGATCACCGCGTCCTGGTAGCTCGCAAAATGCGCCGTGGTACGCCCGATCACCGCTTGCACCGTCCGGTCTTTCGACGTGCGTTCGCTCCAGTCCCTCATGTGCACGTAGACCATGCCCTGGCTCTGCCCGCGCCCGGCGAAGTTGTTGCCGTTGATGACGAACGCGGCATCGACGCTCGCCCCTTCCTGCTCGAGCAGGTACCGCGAGACGTCGTCGAGCGCGACGCCGGTGCGCTGCTGCGTAGCCCCCGCCGGCGCCTGCACCTGGACGAAGAAGTAGCCCTGGTCCTCGTTCGGGACGAATGATGTGGGCAGCTTCACGAAGAGCAGGCCCACGGCGGCCACGATCGCCGCGTAGGCGGCGAAGGCGCGCGCCGAGCGCGCTATCACGCCACGCACGCCTGCGACGTACCCATGGCGTCCCCGTTCGAAGACGCGATTGAACCATCCGAAGAATCCCTGGCGGACCACGGGCTTGCGGTCCGGCGCCCGGAGGAGCGTCGAGCAAAGCGCGGGCGTGAGCGTGAGCGCGACGAACACCGACAGAAGCATCGCGCCCACGATGGTGAGGGAGAACTGCCGGTAGATGGCCCCCACCGAGCCGCCGGACATGGCCACCGGAACGAAGACCGCCGAGAGCACCATCGCAACGCCGACCAGCGCGCCGGTGATCTGTCCCATGGCCTTCGTGGTGGCCTCCTTCGGTGAGAGCTTCTCCTCGGCCATGACCCGCTCGACGTTTTCCACCACGACGATGGCGTCGTCGACCAGAAGGCCGATGGCGAGCACCAGGCCGAACATCGAAAGCGTGTTGATGGTGAAACCCGCGGCGGCCATGAGGCCGAAGGTGCCCAGCAGCACTACCGGTACCGCCATCGCCGGGATCAGGGTCGCGCGCCAGCTCTGGAGGAAGAGGTACATCACCAGCACCACGAGCGCGATGCCTTCGAGGAGCGTCTTCACCACCTCTCGGATCGAAATCCTGATGAACGGCGTCACGTCGTTCGGATACACGACCTTGAGGCCGGGCGGAAAGTAGGGTTCGAGATCGGCAACCTTGGTGCGCACGGCCTTCGCCGTTTCGAGGGCGTTGGCGCCGGTCGCGAGCTGGATGCCGATCGCGCTGGCGGGCACGCCGTTGTACTTGTTGTCGATGTTGAAGTTCTCCGCGCCCAGGGCGATGCGGGCCACGTCGCGCAGGCGCACGTGAGAGCCATCGGGCAGCGCCTTCAGCACGAGCGCGCCGAATTGCTCCGGCGTCCTTAGCAGCGTCGCCTCCGTGATCGTCGCGGTGAGCTGCTGGTTCGCGACCGCCGGCGTGCCGCCCAGCTGGCCGCCGGAGATCTGCACGTTCTGGGCGAGCAGCGCATTGCTCACGTCGATCGGCGTGAGCGCGTAGTTGTCGAGCTTGTCGAGCCGGAGCCAGATGCGCATCGCGTACTGGGTTCCCTGCACGTTGAAGTTGCCGACGCCGTTGATGCGGCTGATGGGATCCTGGATGTGCGATACGACGTAGTTGGCGATGTCGAACTTCGACATGCTGTTGTCGGTTGAGACGAAGCCCACGAACATGAGGAAGTCGCTGCTGGACTTGGTCACCCGGATTCCGGACTGCTGCACCTGCGCAGGAAGCAGCGGCACGGCGAGCTGCAGCTTGTTCTGCACCTGCACCTGCGCAATGTCCGAATTGGTCCCGGGCGCGAAGCTGAGCGTCGTCGTGGATTGGCCGGTATCGTCGCTTGTCGACGACATGTAGATGAGATTGTCGATGCCGCTCATCTGCTGCTCGATCACCTGCACGACCACGTTGTTGACGGTGGTCGCAGATGCGCCTGGATAGGTCGTGGCGACCTGCACCGAGGGCGGCGCGATCGGCGGGTATTGGTCGACCGAAAGTGCAAGGATCGCGAGCCCGCCCGCCATGATGATGAGGATGGCGATGACAATCGCGAAGATCGGCCGGTCGATGAAGAACTTCGCCATGTCAGTTCGAGGCGACGGGTGCGGGGAGGCCGGCCGGGCCCTCGACGATCTTCACGGTTGCGCCGGGCCTGGCCTTCTGGACGCCCGCCACGATCACCTTCTCGCCGTCGTCCAGACCGCCCTCAACCACCCAGTCGCTTCCCGACGTGCGCGAGGCCACGATGGGGCGGACGGACACCTTGCCATCCGGTCCGACGACAAGGGCCGTGGCCTGGCCGCTTGCCGTGCGGGTCACCGCGACTTGCGGCACGAGTGCGACGTTGTCATTCGTACCTTCATCGATGCGCGCGCGCACGAACATTCCCGGCAGCAGGAGAGCGTCCGGATTGGGGAACAAGGCGCGCACGGTGACCGTGCCCGTGGCGGGATCAACCGTGACGTCGGTGAATTGCAGCGTGCCCGCTAGCGGGTACTGCTTGCCGTCCTCCAGCAGGAGCGTCACCTTCGCCTGGCCGGGACCGTTCAGCTTGAGCTTGCCGCTCGCCACGTCGCGGCGCAGCTGCAGCCCCTGGACGCTCGATTGATTGAGATCGACGTATATGGGGTCGAGCTGCTGCACCGTCGCCATGAGTGTGGCGGCGCTTGCCTGCACATAGGCGCCCTGCGTCACCACCGAAGGTCCGATGCGGCCGTTGATGGGCGAGGTCACGTCGGTATAGCCGAGGTTGATGCGCGCGGTCTGGACCGCGGCCTCGCCGGCGGCCACATCGGCCGCGGCCTGGCCCTGCGCGGCGACGGCGTTGTCGTAGTCCTGTTGCGCTACGCCGTTGCCTCCAAGAAGGATCCTGTAACGCTCGGCGAGTGCGGTCGCCGCGGCAAGACTCGCCCGTGCTCGCGCGAGTGTCGCGCTCGCGCTTGCGAGCGCCGCGCGATAGGGGGCAGGATCGATCTGGAACAGGCGCTGGCTCGCCCTCACCTCGGCGCCTTCCTTGAAATGGCGCGCCAGCACGATGCCGTCCACCCGGCCGCGAACCTGCGCCACGGCGACGGGCGCGGTCCGGCCGGAAAGCTCCATCGTCACGGGAACAGTGGCCTTGCGGACGGTGACCACGGCGACCTCGGGAGTCGGCGGGAGCGGTGAGGGGGCGTCCGCGCCGCATCCCGCGGCGCAGGCCACGAAGAGTGCGGAAGCGACGCACGCGAAGTCCTTCGCGGTCGGGCTCATGGGGATGGTTCAGGTCGGCTGGCAGTCGCGGGAGGGGCCATCCTTGCGCAGGGCGCAGGACGCGTCTTGCATAGTTTCTGAGGCGATGCAGGAGATTGCAGCGCAGCATTCCTGAATCGCCCCGCAGCCGCAGACAAGACCCGCTCGAGCGTCGCGTGCACGCTGCGCCCCATGGATCGCTCAGCAACAGGGGCGGCCCTCGTGATCGGTGCAATGGCGTTCAGCGGTGTTGCCGCGGCCGATGCGGGCGAGGGCGACACGAAACCGCCCCGCTTCGTCACGGTCACCATCGACAACGATCTGCTCGTCGGGGCGGACAGCCATTACACGGACGGCGTGCAGGTCGCTTTCGTCGTCGACCGGACATCGCTCCCGTCATGGATGAACAGCGCGCCGCCCATTCGCTGGAGCGCCGATCCGGCCGTCATGTTCGCCGTCGGACAGCGCATGTACACGCCGACGAACACGGATGTCGTGCATCCCGATCCGAACGACCGCCCGTATGCCGGATGGCTCTACCTCCTCATGGACGTGATGACGCGGTCCGACACCGCGGTGGACCACGCGAGCTTCAGCCTGGGCGTCATCGGGCCGCCCTCGCTCGTGGAGCAAGCGCAGAGCAACGTGCACCATCTTTTCCACTCCGGAATCTCGAAGGGCTGGGACTCGCAGCTGGGCACCGAGCCCGCGTTGATGCTCGGATACGAGCGCGCTTGGCCGGGCCTGCTGCGCGCCGAAAGCGGTCATTGGGACGTGACGCCCCGCGTCGGGGCGACGATCGGCAACGTGTTGACGTACGCCAACGCGGGCTTCGTCGCGCGCTGGGGACGCAACCTGCCATCGGATGCGCCGGTCACGCACATCTCTCTCGGCCCGCCGCGCGACGGCTACCGGGGCACCGCGGCCACCGGCTGGTACGTGTGGGCGGGGGCCGACTTCCGGACCGTGGCGCACAACATCTTCCTCGATGGAAACACGTGGAAGGACAGCCCGAGCGTGGACCGAAAGCCGTACGGCTGCGATATCGAAGCGGGGCTCGCGATCACCTGGCCGCGGGGCCGCTTCGGATTCACGTTCGTGCGCCGCAGCGACGAGTTCAAGGCTCAGCGGCATCCCGACCGATTCGGGCAGTTCACGCTCTCGCTTCCCTACTAGCGAGGAGATCCCCGATGAACTCCGGCCGGTACACGCGCGTTGCGATCGGCTTGCATTGGCTGGTCGCCGTGGCGGTGATCGGCCAGGTGGTCTTCGGCTGGCGAATCGAGGACGTTCCGCGCGGAACGCCCCCGTTCGGAATGCTCATCAATCTCCACAAGTCCATCGGCCTCACGATCTGGGCGCTGGTCGTGATCCGCCTCGGATGGCGACTGGGGCACCGCCCGCCCGCGCTGTCAATGTCGTTGCCTGTGTGGCAGCGCATCGCCGCGGGCGTGAGTCACTTCGCGCTGTATGCGTGCCTCTTCATCATGCCGCTTGCGGGTTACCTCGCGTCGAACTTCAGCAAGCATGGCGTTCTCCTTTACGGGACCGTGCGGCTCGCGCCCTGGGGGCCTGACGACAAGGCGATGTATGCCGTCTTCAACACGGTGCACGTGGGCGCGTCATACGTGCTGGTCGCATTGGTCGCCATGCACGTCGCCGCGGCCGCGTATCACGCCTTCAGGCGTGACGGGGTCTTCCAGCGCATGTGGCCGCGCATAGGCGCCGCATGAACGCCGCTGTGGACGTGTCGAGAGGGCGACTCCTTGCTCTCGCCATCGCGATGTCGATCGCGGTACATGGCGCGGCCTTGATCGTCTTTCATCGAACGCCCGTACCGTGGTCGCCCCAACCGGAAGCGTCGATGCTGTCGGTGCAAATCGTTGAACTGGCTCCCTCGCCAATTGCGAAGCACAGTGCGAACGAAGTCCCGATGTCAAAGTCACCGCCGCGTCGCGAGGCCGCTCCCGTTCGCGAGCCTGCGCCCGCGGTGCAATCCGAACCGCCGGTTGCCGCGCAGGAAGCCGCGGCTCCGGTAGCACCGGTCGAAGGATCGCCGCCCGCGCCGGACGCGTCCCGGGTTGCCCAAGTCACCCGCGAAATCCGCGAACCGCAGGACGCCGCGCTGCTGATCCGAAGGTATGCCGACGTCGTGTCCGGGTATCTGGACGCACGGAAGCGTTATCCTCCCGCCGCCCTCGCGCGCGGCTGGCATGGAGTGGTCACTCTCGATCTCGAGGTGCTGCGCGAAGGAGTCCTGGATTCCGTCGAGGTGCTCCACTCCAGCGGCTATCCCTTGCTCGATTCGACGGCCGTGTCGATCGCGAGATCCGCGCAGCCGTTTCCGGCGTTCGCGGCGTCGCTTCCCGAAAGGATTGCCATCCATGTCGATGTCGCTTTCAGAATCGCAAATTGAGATGCGGCTCAACCCGTGGGCCTTGCTCGCCGCGCATCTGGTCCTCGTTGCGACAACCGCGACGGCGCGTGACACGGTGGGCGCCGCGCCGACAGTCGAGGTCGTGGGAACCACGCCCATCGCCGGATTGGAAACACCCGTCGAGTCGTTTCCGGCCAACGTCGTGGTGATCTCGTCGGATGCGATACGCGATCGGCCCGGCGAAAGCCTCGCCGACATTCTCGGATCGCGCAGTGGAAGCGCCTTCGTGAGCTCGCCGCTCTCCAATGCCTACCAGCCGCAATTCAGCTATCGCGGCTATACCCTCTCGTCGCTGCTCGGAGCGCCGCAGGGAATGTCCGCGTATCTCGACGGTGTGAGGATCAACAGCCCTTTCGGATCGGCCGTCGATTGGGATCTCATCCCCCAGTTCGCCCTCGACACCGCCGCGATCGTTCCCGGATCCAATCCCCTCTTCGGCGCGAACACGCTGGGCGGCGCGCTGGTGATGCGCACGAAGAGCGGCGACACGAGTCCCGGCGCTTCGTTGGAGACATTCAGTGGATCCTTCGGACGCTCGGCGACCCGGTTCGAAGCGGGGCAGGCATTCGGGCGCGGCTTCCACGCCTATGTCGCGGGCTCGATGGTGAGCGAGGACGGTTGGGAGGACCACTCGGCTTCGGACGTGAAGCAGCTCTTCGCGAAGGTCGGGCGGCGAACCGCGACATCGGAAATCGACGCGAGCATCGTCATGGCCCACAGTGACCTCAATGGCAATGGGCTCGTGCCTGCGCAGTTGACGGACGTGCGCCGCCAAGCCGTGTACACGTGGCCCGACAACACCCGCGATCGCCTCGAAGGGGCGACGCTGCACGCCGTCAACTTCGTGTCGGACGAAGCCCAGCTCGCCACGATGCTCTATGGACGCCATGTCCGGCAGCACGTGTCCGGCGGCGATGTCGACGATGACGACAGCGCCATGCCGGATCCAATCACGGGTCAGGCACCGGGCGTGATCAACAAGAACGCGGTCGACCAGCATAGCTACGGCGCCTCGATCGAATGGAGCGTGGTGAAACCCGGGTTGCGTTGGGCGCTCGGCGCGAACTACGACCACGCGAAGACCGGCTTCGAGCAGTCGGTGGCAAGCGGGTTCTTCGACGATTCGCGCGCGGTCGTCAACGCAGGCGACGACGACATCACGGCCGCGCTGTCGAGCCTGACGCGGCAGGTCGGCGCTTACGCGACGGCCACGTGGTCGCCTCGGTCCGACGTCGAGCTCACGCTCTCGGGGCGATACGACCGCACGAAGCTCGACATGACCGACACGGGGCCCACCGCGCCCGATCTCGATGGCTCGCACACGTTCAGCGCGTTCAACCCCAGCGCCGGCGCCGTCTACAAGGTGACGAGCGATTTCACGATGTTCGGCAACGTCGGGCGCGGCAGCCGTGCGCCGACGCCGATCGAGCTGGGATGCGCGAATCCCGACAAGCCGTGCAGGCTGCCCAATTCACTGATCTCGGACCCGGACCTGAAGCAGGTGATCTCGAAGAGCTGGGAAGTCGGCGTGCGCGGCGAGCATTCCGGCATGCATTGGTCCGCCGCGCTTTTCGGTGCAACGAACACCGACGACATCCTCTTCGTGGGCACCACCACCAGCAACGGGTACTTCGCCAACTTCGGCAAGACGCGCCGCCAGGGGCTCGAGGCGCAGATCGAGAGCGCCCCCGGAATGCTGGAATGGTCGGCGGCATACGGCTATCTCGACGCGACGTATCGATCGCCCGCGACGATCGTGTCCCCGAATAACAGCGCGAGAGACGATGACGACCTCATCGAGATTCATCCCGGCGACCGGATGACCGACCTTCCGCGCCACAACTTCAAGGCGAGCGTCTCGCTGCGTCCCGTCCCGCCCGTGCGTCTCGCGTTCGACCTGGTCGCCACGTCCAATCGCCTCGTGCGCGGCAACGAGAACAACCAGCAGGATGGCGGCGGCACCGCGCCGGGCTATGCGTTGGTCAACTTCCACGTGGACTACAGGATTGCGCCGCGGTGGCTCGTCTACGCGATTGTCGAAAACGTGTTCGACACGAAATACGTGACGACGGGCGCGCTTTCGACCAACGCGCTGGATGCCGCGGGAAGGATCGAACCGGATTCCTCGCGCTGGTTTCCCGACACCTTCTTCGCTCCGGGCGCACCGCGGGGCATCTGGCTGGGGCTTCGATACGAACTTGGAGGAAAGACATGAGCACGGCGTCCAACGGCTTCTTCCTGTTGTCGATGATGTTCGTCGTTCCCGCCTGGGCCGGCGTGGCGGCGGTGAGCAACGAGGGGTCCGGAACGATCACGCTGATCGATACCGACACGGATAAGGTGACGACGGAGATTGCAACGGGCGGCAAGCCGCGAGGCATCACTGCGAGCCCGGCACGGCAGAGAGTCTACGTCTCCGACCGGAACACAAGTGAACTCCTGGCCGTGGATCTGGAATCCCGATCCGTGACGCGGCGTGTTGCCTTGGGCGAGTCCCCCGAGGGCGTTTATCTCTCGCCCGACGGGCGCCTGGTTGCTGCAGCCATCGAGGCGAGCAACAGCGTAGTGTTCGTCGATACCGTGAAGGAAGCCGTGGCGTTCAAGGTCAGGGTTTCCGGAAAGAATCCAGAGCACGGCGTGTTCTCGCCCGACGGCAGATGGCTCTACGTGAGTGCCGAGGACGGCGACACGGTCGACGTGATCGACGTCGCGAAGCGACGCGCCACCGCCACCATCAAGGTGGGCGAACGGCCTCGAGGCATCGCATTCCTTCCCGACGGTTCAAAGGCCTACGTCGCCTGCGAGAAGTCAGGCACGGTCTCGGTCATCGACGTGGCCGCGCGTGCGGCCGTCGCGGCGCTCCCGATGGGAGTGCGTCCGGCCGGTGTGCTCGCCGATCCGCGCGGGGGACGCGTTTATGTATCGACCGGCGGCGACTCGCACGTGAGCGTCATCGACACCGCGACCGACACGGTGATCGCGAGGATCGAGGTCGGCAAGCGCCCCTGGAACATGGCTATCACCAAGGACGGCCGCAAACTGTATGTCGCCAACGGACGCTCCAACAGCGTGTCCGTGATCGACACCGGGCGCAACACCAAGGTGCGGGATATCCCCGTCGGCGAGCTGCCGTGGGGCGTTGCGATATCGGATTGAGTGCAGCCTTCTGACAGCGTCGATCAGGCATCTTGAAGATCGGCCCGGGCGGAGTCGGTTAGCGTGCCACTCGAGCGCGCATGAGCGCCATTTCCCGAGGAGCCGCTTCATGTACAGGATGGCCTGCATCGCTGCATTCATCTGCGCCGCAATCTCGGGCGCCGCCTTCGCCGACGATGAGGCCGCGCGCGGCAAGACGGCCTACGAGGCCAATTGCGCCGCGTGCCACACGGTCACGCCCGGCAAGCACGGCTTCGGCCCATCGCTCGCCGGTGTCGTCGGACGCGATGCCGGGACCGTCGAGGGCTACAAGTTCAGCGGCGCCATGGCCCAATCGGGCCTGCACTGGGACGCGAAGAACCTGGATGAGTTTCTCACCAATAGCACGAAGAAGGTTCCCGGCACGGCGATGGACCTCGCGGTGCCGAGCGCTGCGGATCGCGCGGCGATCATCGCCTATCTCGGCACGATTCAGGGTCCCGCGTCCGCCGCGAAAGCCGGCGCCGCCGCCCCGGCTGTCGCGGCCATGCCGCAGGGGGGCGGCCCCACCCAAGCGGAGCTCCTCGCCGCGCAGACGAACAAGCGCGACTGGCTCTATGCCACCCACGACTACGCCGGCACGCGCTTCGTGGACAACGCCCAGATCAACACCTCGAACGCCGCCCATCTCAGGCCCGTGTGCATCTATCGCAGCGATATCCCGGGGCCGACGCAAACCAATCCGCTGGTCTACAAGGGCGTCCTGTACGTCACGGTCGAGAACTACACGGCGGCGATCGATGCGAAGACCTGCCGCGCGCGCTGGACTCACAAATGGAAGCCGCAGGGCCGCCAGATCTCGCTCGCCAACCGCGGCGCGGCGATCAAGGATGGCGTGCTGGTGCGCGGCATGCCGGACGGCAACCTCATCGCGCTCGACATGGAGAAGGGCACGCTGCTGTGGTCGCGCCAGGTCGCGAACGGCGACAACGGCCAGTACATGAGCATGCCGCCGCTCATCTTCGAGGATCTCGTGATCTACGGCCCTGCGGGCGCGGATTGGGGCGCGAAGAACTGGGTCGGCGCGTTCCGCCTCGCGACGGGTGAACAGGTATGGAAGTTCAACCTCATCCCGGATGCGAACGAGCCGGGCGCCGAGACCTGGAAGGACCCGAAGTCGCTCGAGCACGGCGGCGCCAGCATGTGGACGCCGGTCTCGCTCGATCCGGCGAGCGGCACGCTCTATGTGCCGGCCGGCAACCCCGCTCCCGATTTCTTCGGCGAGCTGCGTCCCGGCGACAACCTCTACACGAACTCCATCGTTGCGCTCGACGTGCGCACCGGGAAGCTGCGCTGGTACAGGCAGTTCGGGCCCGCCGACGTGTGGGACGCCGACCTCGACCAGGTGAGCCCGCTCTTCTCGGCGAAGGTCGGTGGCAAGCGCCGCGACTTCGTCACGGTCGCGGGCAAGGACGGCCTGATGCGCGTGCTGGATCGCAACACGCAGGAAATGCTTTTCGAGGTGCCGGTCACGCGGCGCGAAAACATCGATGCGAAGCCCACCGTCGAAGGCGCGCATCGCTGCCCGGGACTCCTCGGGGGCATGGAGTACAACGGACCGGCCTACAACCCGAAGTCGCAAACGCTCTTCACTGGAGCCAACGACTGGTGCGGCGTGTTCACCCTCAACACGCAGCCGCCGGCCTGGGCCGTGCAGACGCACTACTACGGCGGCGGCGTCACGCCCGATCCCCACGACCAGGCGAGCGGCTGGCTGATGGCGTTCGACGCGGTCACGGGAAAGGTGCGCTGGAAGAAGCACTGGCCCACGACGTGGAGCGCCGCGCTGGTGGCAACCTCCGGCAACGTGATCTTCTCAGGCAGCGCGGACAACGACTTCCTGGTGATCGACCAGAGGAATGGCGACGTGCTCTATCGATTCAACACCGGCGGGTCGGTCGGCGGCGGGGTGGTCACCTACGAAATCGACGGCAAGCAATACGTCGCGGCGACCTCGGGGGTGATCTCGGGATTCCACGGTGGCTCCGGGACGTCCGCCATAGTCGTGCTGACCCTTCCATAGGAAGTCGGCGCCACCTCCCAAGAAGACTGGCGCGGCCCGCTATCTCGCGGGCCGCGTGGCCATTGTCCTGCAGCGGCTTTTGTCAAACGGATGCAGGCGAGTTAAAGACGGCGCGCCGCGCATTGCACAGAGTGACGGTCAGCACAACCGATGCCCAGGAGACCGTCGATGTTCAACCCCTTTTCTTTCACTGCCGCCGCGGCCACGCTGCTCTGTGCGCTATCGTCCGCCGCGCAGACCGGTCCCTGGCCGACCTACAACAACGGCTATGACGGGCAGCGTTTCTCCCCGGCCAAGCAGATCACGCCCGGGAACGTCGGCACGTTGAAGCGCGCCTGCGAGGCGCATCTCGGCGATGCAGGCACCTTCCACTCGGGGCTGCTGGTCATCGGCCGCACCCTGTACGTCACCACCGCGCACACCACGGTTGCGCTCGACGCGGCCAACTGCACGATCCGGTGGCGCCACGTCTACAAGCCGGAGCAGCAGGAGGTCTACGCGGTCAACCGAGGCGCCGCCTATCTGGATGGGCGCATCTTTCGTGGAACCACTGACGGCCGGGTCCTCGCCATCGATGCGAAGAGCGGAAAGGAGCTCTGGCGCGTGAAGGCGGGTGACCCGGAGAAGGGCGCGTTCTTCAGCTCCGCGCCCATCGCGTGGAAGGGACTTGTCTTCATCGGCACGGCCGGCAGCGACTGGGGTGTTCGCGGCTACGTGCTCGGGCTCGATGCGAAGACCGGCGCCGAGAAGTGGCGCTTCAACACGATTCCGACGGGCGACGAGCCGGGCGCGGACTCCTGGCAAGTTCCGGCGAGCACCGTGCACGGCGGCGGCGGATTGTGGACCACCTACACGCTCGATACCAAGACGGGCGAGCTCTTCGTGCCGGTGGCCAATCCCGCGCCGGACTATCGGCCCGACGAGCGCCCGGGCGCGAACCTGTATACGGATTCGCTGGTGGTGCTCGATGCGATGACCGGGAAGTTGAAGTGGTATCACCAGTTCACGTCGAACGACGGGCTCGACTACGACTTCGGCGCAGCGCCGGCCTTGTATACCGGAGGCGATGGCGCGAAGCTGGCCGCCGCCGGCAGCAAGGACGGAAATCTCTATGGCGTGGATCGCGCGACCCACGACGTGCGGTTCAAGACAGCTGTCACGACGATAGAGAACCCCGGTATCCGTCCGACACCCGAGGGCGTGAAGGCCTGCCCGGGACCGCTGGGCGGCGTGGAATGGAACGGGCCGGCCGTCGATCCGCGCTCGCGCACCATCTATGTAGGCGCAGTCGACTTCTGTTTTCTCTACAAGTCGGGCAACGATACGTCCGGAGCGTTCGCGTACCTGGGCACGTCGTCCGTGCCCATCGGTGGTGCCGATTCCGCGAAGGGATGGATCACCGCGGTGAACGGCGACACGGGCGACGTCCTATGGAAATACCACGTGGGAGCGCCCGTGGTCTCCGGCGTGACTCCGACGGCAGGCGGCGTCGTGTTTGGCGGCGACCTGAACGGCAACCTCTACGGCCTGGATGCGAAAACCGGCGCGGAGCTCTACAAGGCCAACATGGGCGGCGCCGTGGCGGGAGGCGTGGTCACCTACGAGGTCGGTGGCAAGCAATACCTCGCAACCACTTCGGGCAACATCTCGCGCGCGACGTTCAAGAGCACCGGCACGCCGACGATCGTCATTCTCACTACCGGGCTCGCGAAAGACGAGCCGAAAATCGTGGCGGTGGCCGAGGAAGCCTCGAGCTCGAGCCCCGCCGAACATGGCAAGGCCTTGTTCGGGCAGTTCTGCGGCGCCTGCCACGGCGCCCAGGGCGAGGGCGGCGTGGGTCCGGCGCTCAAGGGCGAGGCCGCGAAGAAGAGCACCCCGGAGGTCACGGCCTTCATCAAGAATCCGAAGTCGCCGATGCCGAAGCTCTATCCCGCGCCGCTCAGCGACAAGGATGTTTCGGACGTGGCGACTTTCGTCGAGACGCTCAAGTAAGCGATGCGAGCCAACACCCGCGTGTGCATTGGCTGTCTGATCGCCACCTGCGTTGGCGGCGCGAGCGCGGCGGAGCCGGCAGCGCCCGCGGTCCCGTCCGACTGCCGTGCGATCACCGAGCCCATGGAGCGCCTTGCCTGCTACGACCTTGCAACTGGCAAGCCGGCCGAGAATGCCAATCCAACCGCGTCCGCGGAGCAAGCCTCGAAGCCCCAGCGAGCGTTGGTGAAGGCCACCGCGCCGGCTCCGGCGAGCGCTTCGATGATCGATGCGGCCTGGGATTTCGATCCGTCGACGCCGCGTTATGCGCTGGGGTTCTACCGCCCGAATTACATCCTGTTCGCGCGCTACAGCAACAATCCCAACAATGCGCCTTTCACATCCTTCTTCGCAGGGGTCGGATCCCCGTCGGTCGACCTTGACAAGGTCGAAGCAAAGTTCCAACTCAGCGGCAAGGCGCGCCTGTGGGCGAGCGACGATCGGCGCTTCGGCGTGTGGGCCGCGTACACGCAGCAAAGCCAATGGCAGGTCTACAACGACAAGGGCATCGCCTCGCGTCCCTTCCGCGAAACCGACTACCAGCCGGAGCTCTTCGCGAGTTACCGGCCGGGGGTCGAGCTGCCTGGGGGATTCAACTGGAATCTCCTCAATGCCGGTTTCATCCACCAATCGAATGGGCGCACCGAGGCGATCTCGCGCAGCTGGAATCGCCTCTTCGCCGAAGCGGGCGTCGAGCGCGACGACCTCGCCGTGTTTGCGAGGTTGTGGTATCGCATCAAGGAGGACGCTGCCTCCGACCAGAATCCCGGTATCACCGATTACCTTGGGCACGGCGAGATCGATGCGCTCTACCGCTGGGATGGCCATACCTTCAACCTCGGCGCGCGGGGCAACCTTGCTACCCACAAGGGCGCGGCCCGGTTTGCGTGGACCACGCCACCGCTCCTCGGGGCCTTTCGCGGATACGTACAGATCTTCACTGGATACGGCGAGAGCCTGATCGACTACAACTGGAAGCAGTCCACGATCGGGATCGGGGTCGCGCTGAGCGACGGGCTGTGAACCACAAGAAAGCACCCGCGCGCGCCTGTGGACGAGGCCGCGCGGCAGGTGTCGGGGACCCGGCGGTGAGCAGGCAGTTTTCCGTAACGATGCAGGTGTCTTGAAGACGACCGTGCTGGCGCCCGGCAGAGTAGCCGCGGAGCAGGGAAGAACTCACCCCGGGAGATAGATGGAGCCGAAGGGCTTGGCCTCGATGTCGCATGTTCTGATCGTCGACGACGATCCGATCGTGCGCACGACGGTCGGCTGCTACCTGGAGCAGCACCAGTTCCGTGCCACGGCCGTCGCGAGCGGCGACGCGATGCTCGCGACGATCGCCCAGGACGTGGTAGACCTGGTGCTGCTCGAGGCGTGTCTTGGCCGCGACGATGGGATGAAGCTTACGCAACGCCTGCGGGAGGATTCGGCGATTCCGATCATCATGCTCTCCGGCCGCGGCGAGGAGGCCGATCGCGTGATGGGCCTCGAGCTGGGCGCCGACGACTATGTCACCAAGCCGTTCAGCCTTCGCGAGCTCCTCGCGCGCGTGCGCGCCGTGCTGCGGCGGCGGCACCCCGAAATGCAGCAGGGTCGCCCCTCGGGCGTTCGCGCGTACCGCTTCCATGGCATGGAGCTCAACCTGAATACGCGCAGACTCACGAGGTTCGACGGCAGCTTGGTCGCCCTCAGCAATTGCGAATTCAGCCTGCTCGTTGCCTTCCTCGGCGCCGTCGATCGCATCCTCACCCGCGACCAGCTCCTGGACATGACGCGCCTGCACAACGACGACGTCTATAACCGATCCGTCGATACGCAGATCATGCGCCTGCGCAAGAAGATCTGCCCCGATCCCGTGAGGCCCAGATATCTCCTCACCGAACGCGGCGCGGGCTACATGTTCTCCGGTCCGGTCGATCCGATCTACTAGCGGCGCGCCCGCGCCGCCAATCCGTTGGTCACATCTGCCACGCACCGCGTCGTGCGTGTGACGCCGCCGCCATGCGCCCGCGGTTGAATGGATGCACCTTCAATCGACCCGGAAAAGAACGGCATTTCGATGAGATCTCTCCTAGGCACCCGGCTGCGCGCCTGCCGCAGCTTTCTCCTCACGGCGGGATCGCACCCCGAGCGCTTCGCCTCGGCCCGCACCGGCGACGGGATCATGATCGATCTCGAATCCAACGTGGTCCCCGCCGACAAGGGCAAGGCCCGCGATGCTGCTCTCTCCCATCTGCGCCAGCCGGCCGACAAGGATTTCGTCCGTATCCTGCGTATCAACAGCCCGCGCACGGTGGAGGGGCTTCGCGACTTGCTCGCGCTCCATGAATCCGGGGCGCGCCCGGAGGCGATCGTCATTCCGAAGTGCGAGTCCGCCGACGAGATCGGCGTAGTGGCCGACGTCCTTGACGGCTCGCAATCCACGATCGGCATCCTGCCGATGATCGAGCTCGCCAGGGCGGTGTTCGTCGCCGACCATATCGCCAACGCGCACGAGCGGGTCTGCGGACTGTTCCTCGGCGGTGGCGACCTCGCGGCCGACCTCGGCGCCGAGGGTACATGGGAGAACCTGCTCTTTGCGCGTGCGCGCATCGTGGCCGCCGCCGCGACGACCGCGATCGCCTCGATCGACGTGCCTTATTTCAAGGGCGACGAGGCGGGGCTCATGCTCGAGGCGGGCGCGAGCCGCAAGCTCGGCATGACGGGCAAGGCGACGCTGCATGCCGAAGAGCTCGCCGCCATCAATCACATCTTCACGCCATCGCCGGAGGCCGTGACCCACGCTCGCGCGGTCATGGGGGCTCTTGCCGCGGCCGGCACGGGCACGCCGGTGCTGAATGGCCGAGTCATCGAATCCGCAATGGTGCGCGAAGCCGAGCGAGTGATCGCGATCGCGAACCGGTTGCAGCCGACAACGACCGCCGCCGCGGCGGAATAGGAGATTTGCATGGAAATTCTTTTCGACGCGCTTCGCCACAATCCCGAGATCGCCTTCTTCCTCACGCTCGGCTTCGGCTTCTGGTTCGGCTCCCTCAAGTTCGGCTCGTTCAGCCTCGGAATCGTCCCGAGCACGCTGATCGCCGCGCTCATCGTCGGGCAACTCGGCATCAAGATGCCGCCCTTCATGCAACAGACCTTCTTCCTGGCATTCCTGTTCGCCACGGGTTACAGCGTGGGACCGCAGTTCTTCGCTTCGATGAAGAAGGACGCGCTACCGCAGATCGGGTTCACGCTCATTGTGTGCGCAAGCGGCTTCCTTACGGCGCTGGCGGTCGCGAAGGCGATGGGATACGGGCCGGGGCTCGCTGCCGGCTTGCTCGCCGGCGGCTACACCAACTCGGGCACGATCGGCGTCGCGGCGTCGAACATCACGCAGATCGGGCTGGATCCGAAGGTTGCCGCGGATGGCGCGACCCTCATGGGAGTGGCCTACGCCGTAACCCTGCCGTTCAGCGGCATCTTCACGGCGTGGTTCCTCTCCGACCTGGCGCCCAAGCTCATGAAGATCGATCTGCCGGCGGTCTCGAAGGAGCTCGAGACCCAGATGGGGACGACGCACGACAAGGGCGAGCAGGCCCTGCAGCCCGTAGCCGCCCGTGCTTTCCGGTTCGCCAACGCCAAGCTCGCGGGCCGCACGCCGCGCGAGCTCGCGACCGACCTGCAAGGCGCGGTGGTCACGCGCTTCCGCCAGGGCACGCAGATCGTGGACGCGGACATGCAGATGGTGATCCCGGTGGGCGCCACCCTCGTCCTCTCGGGTTCGCCCCATGCGCTCTTCGCGGCGAACGAGACCGTCGGACCCGAAGTGGAAGACGACGAGCTCCTCGCGTATCCGGTCGAGGAGCTGAACGTCGTCGTCACCAACAAGAGGGCGGTCGGCCTCACGGTTCGCGAGCTCGAGCAGAACGAGCTCGCGCGCTTCGGCCGCCGGCTCTTCCTCATGAAGATGAAGCGGGCCGGGCAACCGGTGGCGATAGCCCCCAATGTGAAGATCGAACGCTGGGACGTGCTGACCGTGCGGGGCGACCGCAAGCACGTGGACGAGTTCGGGAAGTCCCTTGGCTATTCCGACCGGCCGACTTCGAAATCGGATATCGCCTTCATGGGCGCGGGTATCGTGCTCGGCGCTCTCGTGGGACTCCTCACGATCCACATCGGCGGCATCCCGCTGAGTCTCAGCACGGGCGTGGGTGCGCTGCTCGCGGGCCTCGTGTGGGGCTACTTGCGCGCAAGGTATCGCACGTTCGGCGCCATTCCGGAAGCCGGGCTCTGGGTTCTCAACAACGTCGGCCTCAACGGCTTCATCGCGGGCATCGGCCTTAATGCCGCTGCCGGTCTCGTGTCCGGGCTCAAGACTTACGGCCTGGAGCTGATCGTCTGTGGCCTCGTGGTATCGCTCGTGCCGATGGTCATCGGCCTGTTCATCGGGAAGCGCTGGTTCAAGTTCCATCCGACGATCCTGCTGGGCGCCGTCGCTGGCGCGCGCACCTTCACGCCGGCACTCGGCGCGCTCCAGGAAGCCGCGAAAAGCATGCTGCCCGCCGTGGGCTACACGCTTCCCTATGCGCTCGCCCGCATCGTCTGCGCGCTAAACGGCATCGCGATCCTGGTCCTCACGAAGTAGCGACGCCGCGCCATGACCCCGTCAGCCGACTTCTACGCGGTGCAGCCGCGGGATGATCCCTTCGAACGGGAGGACATCCTGCGGCTGCTGGCGGCCAACGATCTCGAGCTGGACGATCGGATCGAGGTGTTCGTGGTTTGCCGGCGTAACGGGCGCCTTGTCGCGTGCGCGGGCCTCGACCACTACACGATCAAGTGCGTGGCGGTTGATGAGGACGTGCGCGGAGAATCGTTGAGTCTCGACCTCGGCACCGAGGTCGTCCACGAGGCCGCCGCGAGGGGACAGTTTCACCTGTTCCTTTATACGAAGCCCGGCAACCTTCCGCTGTTTCGGGGCTGGGGCTTCTATCCCCTGGTCGAGGTTCCGCATCGCGTCGTGCTGATGGAGAACAGCCCGGTGGCGATGGAAAGGTACTGCGGCGGCCTGGGCACGCGGCGCCGAGCGGGGAAAAAGATCGGTGGGATCGTGCTCAACGCCAACCCCTTCACGCTGGGCCACCGGTACCTGCTGGAGCAAGCGGCCGGCGCGTGCGACTGGCTGCACGTGTTCGTGGTGAAAGAGGACGCGTCGCTCTTTTCTCATACGGACCGGTACGGCCTTGTCGCGGCGGGCGCGAAGGGCATCCGGAACCTCACGCTTTACCCCGGTTCCGACTACATCATCTCGCGCGCAACGTTTCCCAACTACTTCCTCAAGGACCAGGGAATCGTCGACCACAGCTGGGCAGGAATCGACCTGCTCCTGTTCCGTGAATACATCGCGCCGGCACTCGGCATCACGCATCGCTACGTCGGCACGGAGCCCTTCGATCGGGTCACCAACGACTACAACGCGGAAATGAAGGAATGGCTGGAGCGCGCGCCTTCTAGGGCCGCGCCGGTCACGGTCGTGGAGATCCAGCGCGCGACGATCCATGGCGTGCCAATTTCCGCGACTGAAGTAAGGCGACTCCTCGCGCGACGCGACTTTCCGGCGATCGCCGAGCTGGTCCCCGAGACGACACTGCAGTACCTCGAAAGCAAGTTTCCCGCAGCAGTCAGCACCACTCAATGAAAGGACGAGACGAATGAAAGTCATCAAGCAGGCGGTCGCCGGCACACTGGAATCCAGCGACTTGCTGGTCAAGGTCGAGCCGAGCGGCAAAGGCACTCGCGAGATCGTGATTCGCAGCGAGGTCATCAAGCAGTTCGGCAGGCAGATCGAGCGCACCGTCACCGAGACGCTGGACAAGCTCTCCGTCAGCGGTGGCTCGATCGTGATCGAAGACAAGGGTGCGCTGGATTGCGTGATCCGGGCGCGCGTGCAGGCAGCAGTCCTCCGCGGCTGCGGGTCGCAGGACCTCAATTGGGGAGCTCTGCAATGAAACTACGTCGCAGCATGCTGTTCGTACCCGGTGACAACGCGGCGATGCTGAGCACGTCGTTCGTCTACAAGCCCGATTCGGTCATGTTCGACCTCGAGGACGCCGTCTCCCCGCGCGAGAAGGATTCCGCGCGCCTCATGGTCTACCAGGCCTTGCAGCATCCGGCCTACAGCGACATCGAGACCGTCGTGCGCATCAACGGCGTCGAGACCGAATGGTGGCAGAAGGACCTGGAGGCGGCGATCCGCGGTGGCGTGGACATCGTGCGCCTGCCCAAGACCGAGAACGCGCACGAAATCCTGGAGCTGGAGGCGCACGTTGCGCGGATCGAGGTGGCATGCGGGCGTCCCGCGGGCGACACGAAGCTGATGGCGGCGATCGAATCGGCCTCGGGCGTCGTGAACTGCGTGTCGATCGCGTCCGCCTCGCCGCGCATGGTGGCCATCGCCATCGCGGGATTCGACTACCTGGTCGACATGCATACCCGCCGCAGCGCGGGTTCGGAGCCCGAACTCTTCTTCGCGCGTGCCGCCGTGCTGCATGCCGCTCGCAACGCGCGCATCGACGCCTTCGACGTGGTCTACGGCAACGTGAACGACGACGAGGGGTTTCTGCGCGAAGTGAACATCGCGAAGCAGCTCGGGTTCAACGGCAAGTCGCTGATACACCCGAAGCAGATCGACCTCCTGCACCGGGCCTACGCGCCGACCGAAGAGGAAGTGACTCACGCGAAACGCGTGCTCGAGGCCGCGGAGGAAGCGCGCCGCAAGGGACTCGGCGTCGTGTCTCTGGACGGAAAGATGATAGACCCGCCCGTCATCCACGAGGCGGAAATGGCCCTCCAGCTCGCCGAGGCCGCATGAACCGAACGATGAATGGACGAAAGACCATGACAAACCCCATCAAGCAGTTCCCGAAAAAGGACGCCGCGCTCGGCATGTTCGAGCCGTTCGCGGGGCAGAACGCACACACGCCCCATCTCGCCGCGCCCGAGGCGAAATTGCACCGCAAGGTCTGCGATTCGCTCGAGGAAGCCATCAAGCGCTCGGGGCTCGGGGACGGGATGACAATCTCGTTCCACCACGCCTACCGCGAAGGCGACAAGGTGATCCTCAAGGTGGTCGATGCCGTCGCGAAGCTCGGCATCAAGAACCTGACCCTCGCATCGAGTTCGCTCGGCAGTTGCCACGATCCGCTGGTCCAGTACATCAAGAGCGGAGTGATCACGCAGATCTACACGTCGGGCTTGCGCGGCAAGCTCGCCGAGGAGATCTCCAACGGGCTGATGGCCAAGCCGGTGCACATCCACTCGCACGGCGGCCGCGTCCATCTGCTGCAAACGGGCGAGGTCAAGATCGACGTGGCCTTCCTCGGCGTGGCTTGCTGCGACGAGTTCGGCAATGCCAACGCCTCGAACGGGAAATCCAACTGCGGCTCGCTTGGCTACGCGAAGGTGGATGCGGACTTCGCGCGCCAGGTGGTGCTGCTGACCGAGGACATCGTGGCGTTCCCGAACCACCCGGCCAGCATCTCCCAGGACCGAGTCGATTGGATCGTCAAGGTGGACGAGGTGGGCGACTCCAAGAAGATCAGCGTGGGAGCCGCTCGCGTGACCAACAACCCGCGCGAGTTGATGATTGCCCGCCGGGCGGCGGACGTGATCGAGTTCTCGGGCTACTTCGTCGACGGGTTCTCCCTCCAGACCGGCTCGGGCGCTTCTTCCACCGCCGCGACCCGCTTCCTGGAAGACCGCATGAAGCGCAAGAACATCACAGCGAGCTTTGCCTTGGGTGGCATCACCGGCGGAATCACCGACCTGCACAAGAAGGGGCTGATCAAGGCGGTGGTCGACGTGCAGTCGTTCGACCACGATGCCGCGGAGTCGCTGCGCACGTCGCCCGCGCACATCGAGATCTCGGCGAACGAATATGCCAATCCCACTTCAAAGGCTGCATACGTGGATCGCGTGGACGTGGTGATCTTGAGCGCGCTCGAGATCGACCTCGACTTCAACGTGAACGTCATCACCGGCTCCGACGGTGTCATGCGCGGGGCATCGGGCGGGCACTGCGACGTCGCCGCGGCCGCAAACCTCACGATGGTCGTGGCGCCGCTTTGCCGCAGCCGCATCCCGACGGTGGTGCGCAAAGTGACGACGCTGCTCACGCCGGGCGAGTCGGTGGACGTGCTCGTGACGGACCAGGGTATCGCCGTGAATCCCGCGCGTCCCGAGATCGAGAAGCGCTTGCGCGAAGCACGGCTGCCGGTCATGACGATCCAGGAGCTGCACGACAAGGCGGTGGCGCTCACTGGTGAGCCCGATCCCATCAAGTTCACGGACCGCATCGTCGGCGTCGTTCGCTATCGCGACGGCAGCGTGATCGACGTCGTGCGGCAGGTCGCGTGAGCTTGCTGGGCGCGGGTGCCGCCACAAGCGAGACCGTCGTGGCTCTTGAGCAAGTGCTCGAGGCTCGGGAGCGACGGGCCGCCCGCCAGGCCGCGGCCCTCGCGCGCTTCACGAGGCCGCTCGTTTCCGCGACGGTCGTGATGCCGGGGCCGGTGAAGGATTGCCTCCTGTCGCGCCGCTTGCTGGTGAAGGCGTACCACGAAATCGGGGGCGTCGCGTCCGCCAAGGCGTGGCCGATGTTGTCGCGCGAGGTGTTCTGGCAGGCGACCGGCCCGGAAGCGTTCCTCGTCGTCGATGCGCTGCCCGAGGATCTCAAGGCGGCGATGATCGGGATCGAGGCCTGTCATCCGTTGGGCAGGCTGTGGGATCTCGATGTGGTCGCTCCCGGACCGCGCATCGTCTCGCGCAAGGATCTGGGCTTCGCTCCGCGCAAATGTCTCGTGTGCGACCTGCCGGCAGCCGAATGCGGTCGCTCGCGCCGGCATTCCCTTGAACAGCTACTGGAGACCATGCAAGCCATGGTGGATGAATATGATCGTCACACGTACACCTGAAGTTGCGGCGCGTCGCCACGGTGCTGCCGACTCGGCGGCCATCGCTCGCCTGGTCGCGGAACATGCCGACCAGGCGGTGCTCACGGAAGTGCTGGTGACGCCCAAGCCGGGGTTGGTGGACCGGCGCAACAGCGGTGCTCACCGGGACATGGACCTGCAGACGTTCTTCGCGAGCGCGCGCGCGGTCGCTCCGTGGTGGGGGCGCTTCATGGAAATCGGCTGCACGTCCGCGCTACTTCCTGCGCGCGATGTCCTTCCCATGCTGCGTCACGACGGTCTCGCGTGCGAACGGGCGATGCTGCAAGCGACGCGGGGTGTCAACACGCACAAGGGCGCGATCTTCTCGCTCGGACTGCTTTGTGCCGCCGCGGGCCGCCTGGCCGCCCGCGGAGCCGAGCTCGATCGCACGAGCATATGCCTCGAAGTGGCAGGCTTTTGCGACGGGCTGGTGGAGCGCGAGCTCGGCGGCGAGAAAGCCGCGCATACGGCCGGCGAACGCATCTTCCGGGAGCACGGACTCCCGGGCGCCCGCGGCGAGGCCGCTTCGGGCTATGCGCTCGTTCA
>Ga0335085_10003770_pt1 | contig 25759 bp, 24 predicted proteins | sample Lox_Sample_45_FD_206712 | JGI IMG/M metagenome (GOLD analysis project Ga0335085, IMG submission 206712) | Soil microbial communities from Loxahatchee National Wildlife Refuge, Florida, United States - Lox_Sample_4.5 | ecosystem: Environmental > Terrestrial > Soil > Wetlands | place: USA...
CACCGAGGGCGCTGTTCGCGATGCACTGCTCGATCGCGTGGATGCCGCCGGCGCCGGCACGATGATCGACATTGCCGCGCTGTATCTATCCGATCGCGCCGTCATCGATGCGCTGCTCGCCGCGAGCAGCCGCGGCGCGGCAGTGCGCTTGATTCTGGATCCGAATGCCGCCGCGTTCGGGCGTCCCCTCTCCGGCGTACCCAATCAGCCCGCCGCCAGTGAGCTCGTGGCCGCGAGCGATGGGGGTATTCGTGTGCGCTGGTATCGCACTCACGGTGAGCGTTTTCACACGGCGCTCGCGCTGGTGCACGACCTGCACGGTGTGTGGTTCACCGCCGGCTCGGCGAGCCTCACTCGGCGCAGCCTCGAGGATTACGATCTCGTGGCGAACGTTGCCGTAGAGACGGCACTGAGCGCGCCGCTCGCCGAGCAGGCCCTGACCTATTTCGACGCGCTCTGGAGCAATCGCGCGCCGCTCGGGACCGAGTACACGACCGATGTGGCCGTGTTCGCCGACTCCTCCCTGCTCAGCTACTGGCGCTACCGCATCATGGAGGGGCTGGGCTTGTCGCGCTTTTGACGGCCGCGGCGGCGCGCTGCGCCGTGCTGGCGAGCGCCGTATCCGCCGCCTGCTCGAACGCCGCCACGATGCTGCTGACCCGATTCTGCATCGCATCCTGGGTGCTCGCGGCGCGGAAGCTCGCGACCACCGTCCCGTCGTCGCGCCGTCCGAGTACGCAATCGAGCTCGACGTGCACCGTCGGCACATCGGGGCGCTGGGTGTAATCCGCCTCGAAACGTCTGACGCTTAGCTGCAGGAAATAGTCAGCGGCGAGCGAGCCGCGTGAGTCCTCGACGATGCTCCACGGCCCTCCGGAGCCCGCCAGAATCTCAACGGCGAGTGCTTCCAACATGTCCGGCAAGGGCGCCGCCCAGCGGCTCGCGGCCAGGAAGTCGAGACGATTTCCGGCTGCGACCAGCGCGATGCGATCACTTCCCAGGCCCGGTGCGGCAAGCGGTCGCAGCACGCGCAGGCGCATGTGTGCGTTGCCCGTCGTGCCCTGCTCCGCGGCGTTCGGCGCGCGCAAGACGTAGGTCTGCTCCGCAGGCGCGCTGCTGTGCAGTCCACTCGAGCAGGCGGCGAGGGCGGCGGCCAGTGCGGCGCCGAGCGCTCGCTTCACGGTGGCACCCGCACACCCTGCGGCGGCGGCTGATAGAGAAGCGCGGAGGGATTCTCGCGCAGGCTGTGGGCGAGATCGCGGATCTCCGCGGTCGCGTCCCGCCCGTCGTGCAGCAAGCGCTCGAGCTCGGGCAGACCGTCGCGCGTGAAGGAGCGCACATCGGCGCTGTTCTCGGCGAGGAGTCGATCGAGCCTGGCGGTTGCGGCGGCGAGGTTGCCTGCGACAGCGCTCAAATGCTCCACGGCGCTCGAAAGCTGCGGACCGGACACCTGCGTGATGGAGTGTATGCTCGCAGCCGTCGCGCGCAGCTCGTCGCTCGTCCCGCGCACATCCGCGAGCAGCACGCGTGCCTCGCGCACCGTGGCCGGCAACTCGGCGCTCGCCTTATCGAGGTTGCCAATCGAGCGCGACAGCGCCGCGAGATTCTGATCGCTCAGCACACGATCGACCCGCTGCAGGGTGACGCTCACAAAGCCGACGATCTCGGGCAACCCCGAGAGCAGCACGTCGAAGTCCGAATGCGCCGAGCGAATCACCGGATATTCTTCGCTCGGCACGCTGGGCATGAGGCGCGCCACCGGCACGTTCTGCATCAGGTCGATGTAGAGCACGCCGGTAACCCCCTGCAAGGCGAGCTCGGCGGCCGTGTGCGCGTTGATCGGCGTGGAGGAATCGATATCGACGATGATCTGCACGCGACCGGCGTTACGAGGATCGACGCGCATCTGCATGACACGACCGACATCCACACCCAGGTAGCGCACCGAGCCGCCGCGCGTGAGACCGCTGACGCTGCCGTCGAAGTAGATCTCGTAGCGGGTGTAGTGGCGGTGCTCGCCGCTGTCCGAGTACCAATAAACGAACAGCGAGGCCATCGCGACGACCAGCAGCACGAAGGCGCCGACGGCGGCGTAGTTGGCCTCACGTTCCATGCTGGGGCTGCGTCTCCGGGTGGGAACTGTCCGAGCTAGCCCGCTGCGACCTGCGCGCCGCGGCGCGCGCACCGTGAAAATAAGACTGGATCCACGGGTGCGGATTATCGACGATGCGATCGAGCGTGTCGCTGATCATGCGCCGGTCCACGATCACGCCCACACGATTGCAGGTTCGGAAGATCGTGTCCAGATCGTGCGTGATCATCACTACCGCCAGGTGCAGGTACTTGTGTAAATACAGCAGCAGCTCGTCGAATGCTGCGGCGCTCAGGGGATCGAGTCCCGATGTCGGTTCATCGAGCAGCAACAGTTGCGGATCGAGCGCGAGAGCGCGCGCGAGCGCCGCGCGCTTGACCATCCCACCGGAGAGTTGCGCCGGGAATTTCGCGGCGGAGTCCTCCGGCAGGCCCACCAGACGCACTTTCAGCAGGCCGAGCTCCCTGAGCTCGCGCGGCGGCAGGCGCAGATGCTCGATCATGGGCAACTGCACGTTTTGCAGCACATCGAGTGAGCTCACGAGCGCGCCCTGTTGAAAAGAGACACCGTAGTCGGCCTTGACGGCGTGCAGCTGGCGCGCCGAGAGCCGCGTGATATCGCGGCCGAAGAGGCGCACGGTGCCTGCCTGCGGCCGCTTGAGGCCGAGAATCGAGCGCAGCAGCACGGACTTGCCCGATCCCGAGGCGCCCACGACACCGAAGATCTCACCGGCAGCCACCTCCATGTCGAGCCCCTCGTGCACAACCTGGTCGCCGTAGCGCGTGACGAGCCCCCGCACCTCCACGACCGGATAGATCAAATGTTGATCTCCAGGAACAGCACGGCGAAGAGAGCGTCGGCGAGAATCACAAGAAAGATCGCTTCCACGACGGCAACCGTCGTGAGTCGCCCGAGCTCACGTGAGGAGCCCTGCACCTGCATGCCACGGTAGGTGCCCGCAAGGCCGATCAGAATGGCGAACACCGGTGCCTTGAAGATACCAACCCAGAAGGTGGTGGGTGCGATGGATTCGTTGACACGGGTCAGATACTGAGGCAGCGGAATGTCGAGCAGGAAGCGGCAAAGCAGCGCGCCCCCGATCAGCCCGATTACATCGGCCACGACGGTGAGCAGCGGTAGCGCGATCGTGATCCCCGCGAGGCGCGGCAGCACCAGCGCCTCGAAGGGATCCACGCCCATGGCGGACAGCGCATCGACCTCCTCGTTGAGCTGCATGGCACCGATCTCGGCCGCGTAGGCACTGCCTGAGCGCCCCGCGAGAATGATCGCCGTCAGCAGCACCGCGAGCTCGCGCAGCACACCGATGGTCACCAGATCGACCACGAAGATTTCGGCACCGAACTTCTGCAGCTGTTCGGCGCTCATGTACGCGATGATCACGCTGATCAGGAAAGCAATCAGCGCGACGATCGGCAGTGCTCTGATGCCCGTGTCATAGACATGGCGCACGATGGCCGTCGGACGCAGCCGGCGCCGACCGACGAGCACGCCGAGGGCTGTGGTCGCAATGCGTCCGAGAAACGCGAGTCCACTCCTCACGTCGCGCGCACCGCGCACGACGCGCCGGCCGAGCGCTTCGACCGGCTCCTCGAGCAGGGTCAGCTCATCGGGCGCGGGCGCCGGACGCTCCGCCGGGGCATCGCCGAGCGTCTCCTCGATCAGGCGCAGCTGCTCGGGCGCATGCTCGAGGAATCGGACCTGCACCCCCCTCCCGCGTGCGCGCTCCAGGAACTCGCGCAATGCCCAGCCGCCCGACAGATCGAGTACCTCGAGGCGCTGTGTACCGATCACGACCTCATGCGCGCCCTCGAGACTGGTCTGGGCAAGCTCACGCTCCAGCTCGACGAGATTACGTACTCGCCACTGGCCAATCAGATCGAGCTCGAGACGATCGGCATTCCGCAGCGCGGAAAGATACACGCGGGTGGTCGCTCAACTGTCGTCGCGATACCGACGGATGCGAATCGCACCGTAGACGAAGACCACGGCCAAAGCGAGCCCGAGCCACAGGTCGATGTTGGCGAGCACCGGCAGCGGGTTGACCGCCGCGAGGATGCTATGCCACGAGGGGAGCTGGTCGTGATGCGGCCCCAGAGAGACATCGCTGAAGAGCCGACCGACCTTGAAAGTGCGCCATATCCCGTTGAAGCGATACACGATCACGGTCCACAGATAGTGGGTGCCGAAGACCAGCCGCTCGAGCAGTACGGCGACGAGGGGGGGCAGCAGGACCCACAGGGTGACGTTGCGCCGCGCCCAGGCCGAGACCAGCAGCAGGTACGCGGTGAGCGGTGCATACCACAACGAGGCGACCACTGTGGTGACCAGCAGGACGCCCTGAACGCGCAGCCACGTCGCCGTATCCCAGAACAGCCCGGAGATCGAGCCCGTCAAGGCCCGAATCTCCCAGATACCCGAGACGATGAGCCCGATGAGAATGTTGAACAGCCACACCCCAAGCGGCACCACCACCATGGCGACGAGCAGCTTGGAGATGACGGTCTGCGCATCCGATATGGGCATCGACTTCCAGAACAGAATGCTGCGGTCGCGGCGCTCCGCGTACAGACAGTCGCTGACGTAGAGCCACAGGACCACCGACATGGCGAGATATTCGGGCGCCGAGAACGCCCACACCGCACCACCGAAGAGGGCGCGTTGCGTATCGAGGGGCAGCGCCTCCAAGGTGTTGGCGCGCAGGTGCATGCCGCGGAAATCGAAATGGCCGATGGCTGCGCCTGCGAACAGCAGCACCGCGATGCAAAGCGGTGTGAGCCACAGCGCGCGATGCTCCCAGAACTCGCGCCGCACCAAGGTCAACATGGGCCATTGCCCGGAGTGAATGCTCGAGGCCGTACCCGGCTCGAGTGCCGGATCGTGCGTGGTCGCATTCATGAGGGCCCTCCCGCGAGCGGTTGCGCCTGCGCAGGCGGCGCGGCTGCCGCGCGCGCCGGCGCGCCCGTCTGCTGCCCGCCTTGCATCGTGGCGACGAACAGATCCGCGATCGAGGGCGTGCGGACATCGCCGTAGCGGGAGAGCTCGCTGCTCGAGCGGCCCTCGTAGAACAGCGCCACCCGGCCGAAGATCTCACGCTCGTAGAATGGCTTGAGCTCGCGAGCGCGGGCTGCATCCCCGGGGGCGACTGTGAGCTGCAGATAGCGCTCGGCGATGATCTCTACAGGAGTTGCGAGCGCGATGCGGCCGTGACTCAGGAAGATCACGTCGGTGAGCAGATTCTCGATCTCCTCGACCTGGTGCGTCGTGAGCAGGATGGTGCGCTCCTTGTCGAAATAGTCATTGAGCAGCGTGTCGTAGAACTGGCGCCGGTAGAGCAGATCCAGCCCGAGCGTCGGCTCGTCGAGCACCAGAAGCCGGGCATCGATGGCCAGGATCAGCGCGAGATGCAGCTGCGTCACCATGCCCTTCGACAGCTCGCGCACTCTGCTCGAGAGTCGGATGTCCGTGTGGCTGAGGAAGTCTGCGGCGCGCGCGCGATCGAAGCGCGGATGCACGCCGGCGACGAAATCCAGCGCATGCCGCACCCGCAGCCACTTTGGCAGAACGGCTACGTCGGCGATGAAGCACACATCGCGCATCAGCAGGTCGCGCTCGGTGCGCGGATTGTGCCCGAGCACACTTAGCTCGCCGTCGAAGTGCGTAAGCCCGAGGATCGCCTTGAGCGCCGTCGTCTTGCCGGCGCCGTTAGGACCGATGATGCCAAGGATGCGTCCCGCATCAACGGTGAAGCTGACGCCATCGAGCGCGCGGGTGCTGCCGTAGGATTTGGCGAGGCCGCGCGCTTCAATCACTGTCGTCATGATCGGGTTCCGCGGTAGTGGGCCAGGGAGCAGCCTGTGCCGGAGGAGGCTCCTGCAGCAGCTCCGTGGCGGATAATCCCAGCCGTTGAATGGTTGCGTGAACTCGTGGCCACTCTTCGGTCAGAAAGCGCTGCCGCTCGTCCTTCATGAGCGCGGTTCGAGCCCCCGTGCTCACGAACATGCCGCGTCCGCGACGCTTCTCCACCAGGCGCTCGTCGACGAGTTGCTGGTATCCCTTGAGCACCGTCAGCGGATTCAAACGGAACTCCGCCGCGACACTCCTGACGGAGGGCAGCGCGTCGCCCTCCCTCAGGACACCTTCGAGGATCATCGCCACGACTCGGTCCCGCAATTGCCGATAGATCGGCAGGCTGTCGTCCCACTGCGGGTCCATCGAGTCTCCGTCGCGCTCCGTTAGGGGCAATTAGCCGACTACTCTACCAGAGCAGCCGTCGTAGACCGGTTGGCATGTGCAAATGCGGGCGTCGCCAGCTGTTCGGTCTGCTCGAGGTACTGAGCCATCGTGACCCAGTGGCGGATCGGGGTCACCTGAGCGGTGCTCTTGACGGCACCCCAGGCGAGTATTGCGTTCAACGCCAGCGCCGCGGCTGCACACATCACGATCTTCACGCTCTGGTTCTGCAGGGTTGTCATGGACGTCTCTCCTCTTCGGTGATCGGATGACCCAGTGCCATCCAGCTATGGTGTTCTATATAACTACATCACTACTCTTGTGTCAAGCCCCTACAGCGAAAAAGTTTACGGGGAGCAAAAATGCGCCTGCCGGCCCCGGTTTGGGCCCAGTTTCTAGACGGGTAGGAGGCGCGTAAAGTCAGCCGCTTCTTGCGCGGAGCACCTCATGAAGCAAGCTCTCAATGTTGCGATCACGGGCGCCGCCGGCCACATCGGTTATGCGCTCGCCTTTCGCGTCGCATCCGGCGCCATGCTCGGCGCGGATCAGCCGATCAACCTGCGCCTGCTGGAGATCACGCCCGCACTGCCCGGGCTGCAGGGAATCGTCATGGAGCTCGAGGACTGCGCCTTTCCGCTCCTCAACCAGATCACGGTGACCGATGATGCTCGCACCGCCTTCCGCGACTGCCATGCGGCATTGCTGATCGGTGCCCGCCCACGGGGCCCCGGTATGGAGCGCAAGGACCTGCTGCTTGCGAACGCACAGATATTCTCGGCGCAGGGCAAGGCGCTCGCCGAGGCCGCGGACCGCAACGTCAAGGTGCTCGTCGTCGGCAACCCGGCCAACACCAATGCTCTGATCGCGCGCGCCAACGCCCGCGGCCTCAACGCCCGGAACTTCACCGCAATGACACGGCTGGATCACAATCGCGCCCTGGCACAGCTCTCACGCAAGACCGCCACGCATATCTCCGCCATCCGCCGCATGATCATCTGGGGCAACCACTCCGCGACTCAGTATCCGGACGTGAGTCACTGCTTCGTGGACGGTCGACCGGCGAGCAAGCTCGTGGAGCGCAAGTGGCTCGAGGAGAGCTTCATCCCCGATGTCCAGCAACGCGGCGCAGCTGTCATCAAGGCACGCGGATCCTCCTCGGCTGCCTCGGCCGCGTCTGCCGTGATCGATCACGTCCGTGATTGGGTTCGAGGAACACCCGAGGGAGACTGGGTGAGCATGGCGATTCCCGCGGACGGCAGCTACGGCATCCCTGAGGGCGTCGTCTACTCCTACCCGGTGGTCTGCCGCGGTGGTGACTACGAGATCGTGCAGGGTCTCGCTATCGATGAATTCAGCCGCTCGCGGATGCAAGCAACACTCAAGGAGTTGCACGAGGAGCGTGAGGGGGTCCAGGAGCTCTTGGGCTGAGATCGCCGATGCTGGGCGCGCTACTGACACTGCTCCTGATCGCCGCGGCGATCTACGCGGCTACCCAGGCGGGCGGCATTCTTGCGCTGCTGCTGATCGGCGCCGTGCTGTTCCTCGCCTACAAGCGACTGAGCCTGCTCGCGTGGTCGACCACCTTCACGGTGCTGCTGGTCACCTATACCTATGTCGGCGTACCCGCGCCGCTCTGGAAGGGCTTTCTTTGGGTGCTGCTCGCACTCTTGTGGGCGCTCAACGTGCGACCGCTTCGCAAGCTGCTCATCACGCGGCCGTTCATGAAGTCGTATCTGCGCCTGTTGCCCTCGATGTCGGCGACCGAGAAGGAGGCGCTCGAGGCGGGCACCGTGTGGTGGGACGGGGAGCTGTTCACGGGCGCGCCGCGTTGGCAGCGGCTGCTCGCCGCGCGGGCACCGGCTCTGTCCGCCGAGGAGCAGGCCTTTCTCGATGGACCCTGTGAGCAGCTCTGCCGCATGCTCGATGATTGGGACATCACCCATCGACGCGCGGACATGCCGCCGGAAGTGTGGGATTTTCTGACCGCGCGCGGCTTCTTCGCGATGATCATTCCGAAGAAGTACGGCGGCTTGGAGTTCTCCGCTTATGCCCACTCGTGCGTGCTCGCGAAGATCGCAAGCCGCAGCACGACCGCCTCATCGACAGTCGCCGTTCCGAACTCGCTCGGTCCGGCGGAGCTGCTCAACCACTACGGGACCGAGGAGCAGAAGAACTATTACCTGCCGCGACTCGCCCGCGGCGAGGAGATTCCCTGCTTCGCGCTCACCGGTCCACGCGCGGGCTCCGATGCCGCATCCATTCCCGATACCGGCGTGGTTTGTCGCGGTTCCTGGCAAGGACGCGAGGTGGTCGGTATCCGACTCAACTTCTCCAAACGTTACATCACGCTCGCGCCCATCGCGACCGTCATTGGCCTGGCGTTCCGTCTGTTCGATCCCGATCACTTGATCGGTGCGCGCACAGACATCGGCATCACGTGTGCGCTGATCCCACGCAGCACGCCGGGGGTCAGCATCGGGCGGCGTCATTTCCCGCTCAACATTCCCTTTCAGAACGGGCCCATTCAAGGCAAGGACGTGTTCGTGCCGCTCGATGCGATCATCGGTGGTGCGAGCATGGCCGGCCAGGGCTGGCGCATGCTCGTCGAGCAGCTCTCGGTCGGGCGCTGCATCTCCCTGCCTTCCAACGCGACCGGCGGTGCGAAGGCCGCGATCTGGGCAACCGGGGCGTATGCACGCGTGCGCCGCCAGTTCAATGCGCCCGTCGGCCGCTTCGAAGGAATCCAGGCCGTCATCGCCCGCATGGCGGGGCTCACGTACATCATGGATGCGGCGCGCTCGGTGACCGCGGGTGCGATCGACGGCGGCGAGAAGCCGTCGGTCCCGTCCGCGATGCTCAAGTATCACGTGACGGAGATGGGTCGGCAGATCGCCAACGACGCCATGGACGTGCACGGCGGCAAGGCCATCTGCATGGGGCCGCACAACTACCTGGCGCGTGGCTACGAAAGCGTGCCGATCGCGATCACCGTCGAGGGCGCCAACATTCTCACCCGCAGCCTCATCATCTTCGGGCAGGGCGCCGTGCGCTGCCATCCCTACGTGCTGCGCGAGATGAACGCGGCGCGCGATCCCGATCGGCGCAAGGGTGTCGACGAGTTCGATGCCGCGCTGTTCGCCCATGCGGGCTTCGCCGTCTCGAACGCGGTGCGCTCGTTCGTGATGGCGCTGACGTTTGCGCGCTTCCAGAGCGTGCCCGATCACGGACCCACGCGGCGCTACTTTCAACACATCGAGCGCTTCAGCGCCTCCTTCGCGTTTGCCGTCGACATTGCCATGCTGACTCTGGGCGGCTATTTGAAGAAGAAGGAGAGCCTGTCCGCGCGACTCGGCGATGTGCTCTCGTGCATGTATCTCGCCTCGATGGTCCTCAAGCATTACAACGACGAGGATCAGCCACAGGAGGACCTGCCGCTCATCGAGTGGGCCTGCCGCCATCTGCTCTACCACGCGCAGGAGCAGCTGCACGGCTTTCTGCGCAATTTTCCGAATCGCGTGCTCGCCGCCTTGATGCGCTTCCTCATCTTTCCCCGCGGCCTCACGTACTTCGCGCCGGCCGATCGCCTGGCACGGCGGGTGGCCGAGCTCATGACGAGCGCCACCACCGCCCGCGAGCGGCTCTGCCGTTTCGCCTACACCACGCTCGAGCCGAGCAATGCGCTCGGGCTGCTGCAGGAGGCGCTGACGCTCGCAGCGGCGGCCGAGCCGATCGAGCAGCGCATCCGCGTCGAGGGGGTGCGCACCGGCAAGGTCACGGCGCTCGAGCTGCCGGGTCGCATCCAGCAGGCACTCGCCGCGGGGATCGTGAGTGAGACGGAGGCGGCGTTGCTGCGCGAGTACGATCGCAAGGTCATGGACCTCGTTCACGTCGACGACTTCGCCCCGCACGAGCTCGCAGCGCAGGAGGAAGCCCCCGTGGAGCAGGCAAAGGCGGCGCTCTCCAGCATCCACGTCGCCTGAAAGCAGCCGAGGGCGCCGGCGGTTCAGGGACTAGGCCCGGAACGGCCCTGGCACTAAGCTTAGGCGGCAGCCCGAACGGCCGCGGGCGAGCAACCGGTTCCTCAAACTCGAAACCTCAAACAAGGAGCTCCCATGCGTGTACTGGCATTCGCCGTGGTTCTCATCGCATCGTCGCTGGTCTGGGCCGCGGACGCGGACTACTGGGCGAAGGGCGCGGAGGTCTACATCATCAGCCCGCACAACGGCGCCACCGTGAAGAATCCGGTCACGGTGCGCTTCGGTCTGAAGGGCGTGGGTGTCGCTCCGGCGGGGGTGAAGTTCGAGAACACCGGACACCACCATCTGCTCATCGATACCGCGCTGCCCGCCGATCTCACGCAACCGCTGCCGGTCACGGACAACATCCGTCATTTCGGCAAGGGGCAGACGGAGACAACGCTGACCTTGCCTCCGGGCGCACATACGCTGCAGCTCGTGCTCGGCGATGAGAATCACGTGCCGCACAGCCCGCCGCTGGTATCGAAGAAGATCACCATCCACGTGACGGAATGAGCGAGCGCGAGCGCGCCATCCTGCACGTCGACATGGATGCGTTCTACGCATCCATCGAGCAGCACGATGATCCGCGGCTCGCCGGCAAGCCCGTCATCGTCGGCAGCACCCGCGGACGGGGGGTTGTCGCCGCGGCGAGTTATGAGGTGCGCACGTTCGGAGTGCGCTCCGCCATGCCCATGGCGAGCGCACTGCGTCTGTGTCCCCATGCCATCTGTGTGCATCCGCGCATGCACCGTTACCAGGAGATCTCCGGCCGGATCTTCGAGATCTTCAGGACCTTCACGCCATTGGTGCAGGGACTGTCGCTCGATGAGGCCTTCCTCGATGTCACGGCGAGCGGCGAGGCCGCCGCGCGAATCGCGGCAGCCATCAAGAAACGCCTCCTCTCCACGACGGGGCTGACGGCCTCGGTGGGTGTGGCGCCCAACAAGCTGGTCGCAAAGATTGCCTCCGATCTGGACAAGCCCGATGGCTTGACGCTCGTGACACCGGACACTGTGCATACGGTGCTCGATCCGCTCTCGGTACGGCGGCTGCCGGGCTTGGGACGCAAGGCGGGCGCGCGGGTCGAGGCGCTCGGTATCGCCACACTGGGCGAGCTGCGCCGCGCTCCAGACAGGCTGCTGTGGCCGCTCTTCGGCCGCTACGCCGAGCGGATCAGGGAGCGGGCGAGTGGTATCGACGATCGTCCCGTCGAGCCTGACCGCAGCGAGCGCTCGATCAGCGCCGAGGATACCTTCGCGAGCGACATCGACGATGTCCGCGCGCTGCAGGGTGAGCTCTCGAGGCTTGCGGACCTCGCCTGCGAGCGCTTGAGAGGGCGTGGGCTTGCGGCCGGGTGCGTGGGCGTCAAGATCCGCCGAGACGACTTTGCGACCTTCACCCGGCAGCATGCCGTGACACCCCCCACCCAGGATCGGCGCACCGTGGGCAGTGTTGCCGCCAAGCTCCTTGCCCAATGGCTCGGCGGCCACCCCGGGGCGAAACTTCGGCTGCTCGGGGTTGCCTTAAGCGAGTTGGGTCCGGGGACGCAGCTGGACCTCTTCGAGGCCGGCCGGCCCTCCCTGGACACGGCCGTGGACGCGGTTCACCGTCGCTTTGGGATGCATGCACTCCGGCGTGCGACAAGCATTAAGTAATATTGGCTTATGTACCTGTCTTTCTTCGGCCTGAACGAGAAGCCGTTCGCGATCACCCCGGATCCGCGCTATCTCTACCTGAGTGCGCGTCACTCCGAGGCACTGGCGCACCTGCTGTACGGGATCAACGAGGCAGGCGGTTTCGTGCAGCTCACCGGCGAGGTGGGCACGGGCAAGACGACCGTGATCCGCTCGCTGCTGGCGCAAACCCCGAAGAACGCCGAGATCGCGCTCATTCTCAACCCCCGGATGACGGCCCCGGAGTTCCTGCTCACGATCTGCGAGGAGCTCGGCATCGGCGTGCAGGATGCCGCGACAGGCAGCTTGAAAGACCTGGTCGACATCCTCAGCCGCTACCTGTTACGCGCCCACAGCCGGGGCAATCGCATCGTGCTCGTCGTGGACGAGGCACAGAATCTCGCCCCGGAGGTGCTGGAACAGGTACGCCTGCTCACCAACCTCGAGACGAATACCCAGAAGCTGCTGCAGATCATCCTGATCGGCCAGCCCGAGCTGCGGGAGCTGCTCGGGCGTAATGAGCTGCGGCAGCTCGCCCAGCGCATCACCGGTCGCTACCACCTCCGTCCGCTCTCGCACGAGGAGACCTCGGGCTATGTGCGTCACCGGCTGCGTGTCGCAGGAGCCACGAGCGACATCTTTACCCCACACGCGCTCACGGAGGTGCACCGGCTCTCGGGGGGCGTGCCGCGCGTCATCAACGTGGTGTGCGACCGTGCCCTGCTCGGTGCCTATACCCAGGATCGGCACCGGGTCACCACGGCGACCGTGCGACGCAGCGCCGAGGAGGTATTCGGACGGCGCATCACACCCTGGTGGGTGCCCTGGAGCGCCATCGCGGCATCCGTCGTCGTGCTCGGCCTGGGCGCCGTCGCCGTGTGGCAGCTCGCTCCCCGGGCTCTCGCCCACGGCAGTGCCCCGAGCTCGCACGAGGCTCCGCGGCCCGCAAGCTCGCCCGAGCCCGGCAACACGGGGATCGTGCACCGGGACGGGCTCGCCGCGCCCACGAGCGTTGCTGAGATGCCTGGCGCCTCCGCGGCGCACGCTATCCCGACCTCCGCTGGCGCCGCTTCCCAGGCACCGACCCTAGCGCGACTGCTAGCGCAACATTCCGGGGAGACAGATCCAGATAGTGCATTCGGCAAGCTGTTCTCCTTGTGGGGCGCCCGGTACGTCACGGGCAGTGTGGATCCGTGCACCCAGGCGCTGCAGCAGGGACTCGAATGTTTCGTGCAGCGCGGCTCTTTCGCGCAACTGCGACTCTACAACCGCCCCGCGATCCTCATGCTGAACGACGATGCGGGTATGGCGCACCAGGTGGTACTGTCGGCATTGGACGATGAGCGGGCGCAGGTCTACCTGGACGGCCCGCACTCGATCGGCATCCTCGAGCTGTCGCATTATTGGTTCGGCGACTTCGTGCTGCTGTGGCGTCCGGATACTCAGCACCTGAAGCCGCTCTCCGTCGGCATGCGGGGCGAGGATGTGCGACGACTGCGCCACAATCTGGAGCTGCTGAGTGGGATCAAGAGCCCACAGCCGGCGAGCGATGTTTTCGACGAGCAGCTCGGCGAGCTGGTCCGTCAGTTCCAACGTAAGCACCGGCTCACAGTGGATGGTGTGGCCGGGGTGCAGACTCTGGTGGTGTTGAATGGCGCGACGGCGGAGCCCAACTCACCCCTGCTGCAGGCTCAGTCTATCCACGGCGGTTGAGCGATGTCGTTCATACTGGACGCGCTGAAGAAATCGGAAAGCGAACGGCAGCGTCAGAGCGGACCTGCCTTGTTCGAGGTGAAAGTCGCCCCGCCCAAAGGCCGCTCGCTACCCTGGGCCGGGCTGCTCGGTGCACTGCTCGCGGTCAATCTCGCGGTCGTCGGCTGGCTCCTGATGCGCAGTCGCTCGGGGGGTGCCGCCGCGAGCCCGGTGACGGCCGCTCTGCCCACCGCGCCCGGTCCGGCGATACCGCCTGCACTGCCGACACCACCACCAGCGGCCTCGACGCCCTCGGTAGCCAGCGCGACGGCGCCCGTCGCGGCATCTCCGACGTCCAACACCTCGGACGCGGCAGGCGGAGCACCGGCGGTGACGCCGTCCGCCGCCGCGCTCTCTCAGGCGGCTAATACGACACACGCCGCGGATACGGCTGCACGCGGCGAGGCCGATGCGAGTGCCGCGGATCTCGCACCGGCAGTTGAGCCGCGGACGGCTGCCAGTGCAGCTGGCTTCGGGGTTGTGCATGCGACCACGAGCGGGCTACCGACCTATCAGGATGCCGCCGCTGCGCCCGGGGCGAATCTGCCGGCTTTGCGGCTCGATCTGCACGTCTATGCGGCGCAGCCCGACCAGCGCTTCGTCTTCTTGAATATGGCCAAGCTGCACGAGGGTGATTCCCTGCCCCAGGGCGTGCGCGTCGAGACGATCACGCCCGACGGGGTCATTCTCTCCTATCAGGGTACGCGCTTCGTCCTGCTGCGGGAGTGAGCCCACCGTCTCAAGGATCCGCCTTGGCCTCGGGCGACTTGGTTCGATCGAGCGCGGGCCATTGCTTCTCCAGCGGCGGCAGAGGGGTTTCCTTGCCTGTCATGCGCTCGATCGCGATCGCATAGACGGTGACCTGATCGAGTCTCGGGAACAGGTTCCGCGGCCTCACCCACGCCGGATCTCCATACTTCGCCATGAAAGCCTCGAAGAACGCCTGCTTCTGCGCTCGCTCCTCGACGATGCGAATGCGGCCGAAGATCACGACGCTCCGGTACGCGATCGAGGTATCGCATTCGAAACGTCCGTAAGGGAAAACCTTCCCGGGCTCGTCGAGCTCGAAGCACACGGCCGAGGCTTGCTCCACGTTCGCACGCAGGTGACCGCTGGCGCGTGTGTTGTGCACCCAGATCTCGCCGTCGAGAAACACATAGAGCAGCGGAACGATGTAGGGCCACGCATCCGCGCCGACGGTCCCGAGCCGACCACAGTAGCCGCGCACGATCAGCTCGTGCAGCTGCACCTCTGACATCTGCTTATCCACACGGCGCAGCTGTGGAGTCTCACTCGGCTTGGCCATTGCGCCTCATATACCACGCGTCGGTCATGAGCGACCACGCATTGCCGAAATCACGAGGTCCGCGAGGATGGGGCGGTGATCGGATCCGACGCCCGGTCCCCGCGCGAATCTCTGTACCTGGATTCCCCGCGAGACGAATACGTGATCGATCTGAATTCCCGCCGGAGGCAGAAACGTCGGCCAGGTCGGCTGCCAGCCGGCGCCCTGGGCGCCCCACACGAGACCGCTCGCCGTGAGAAAACGCCGAAAATACGGCGAGAAGGGCGTGATATTGAAGTCTCCTGCGACGATGCACGGCTCGGTCGCGGAGCGCGCACGCGCCGCGAGCGCCACGAGCTCCGCATTGCGCTCGCGGGAAACCGCGAGGCCGAGCGGCCACGCCGCATGCACGCCGATCACGCGCACGTCATGGCCCTGAACGGAGAGCAGCGCCGTGATCGCCGGATCGGTCGTCGGTCCGAGTGTCACGGGCTCTGCATGCACGATCGGCCAGCGCGATAACAGCAACGCACCACGCACCTCGCTGCCGAACGTGAGATGCCGGAGGGCGGCGGAATAGTACTGGTAGGGATAAGCGGCGCGCAGTTGTTCGAAGGCGCTGCGCCACTGCGGTGTAATCTCCACGAGCACGACCACGTCCGGCCGCGCCGAGCGCACGAATGTGAGCGCGCGCTCGTACTGCGAATTGTGGTAGAACACGTTCAGCGCGACGATGCGGACGTTCGTCGTCCGGGGGGCAGCTGCGTGGCCTGCAGCGACGAAATCCGGTATCGGTCCGAGGATCGATGCCGCGGCGATTACATTGATGATCAGGGTGAGCAACGACGCCGCAGCCCAGCTCCAGCTGCGCGTCCAAACGAGAACGACGAGCGCGATGAGCGCGAGTGCCGCGTACTGCAATCGAAAGTGCACCGCGAGATCACCCAACCACCAGCGCGCTGCACTCGCGGCGAGCAGCGTCGCGAGCAGCACGCTCAAAGTCACCCTCGCGGCCGCGGTCCGCAAGAGGTTGCGCACCTCGCGCTTTTGGCCAGAGCCCGCTTGCATGCACATCACCTCGGTGCAGCCAACTACCGCGGTTCGGGTGCTGCGCCCGGGGCATCAGGCACTGCGGTCGCACCCACCGCAATGACCAACTTCACAGAATCCACAGGATGAAGCTCCATGTGCTCCGCGCACCGCGCGCTCGTCGTACACTCTCACCACAGCGGTCTTTGGCACCGTCGGTCAGAGAGTAGCGGAAGGTCGCAATAGTGTCCGAGAGTGCACAGCATCAGGGACAGGTGAGCATCTCGGCGCGCAGCGAGCTGCCGAAGCTCGACTTGCGCACGGGCGAGACGCTCATCGCACTGAGCTCGGACGATTCCCTGCGGCGGACCCTCGCGGCGGTCGCGCCCGAGCATGCCATCTCGTTCGTGACGAGCGAAGCCGATCTCTCGGCGCGTCTGCTGGCCGAGCCTGCCGGAGTGGCGATTCTGGACACGGGCGCCATCAAGTCTCACGTGGCGGATCTGGCACTGCGGCTGCGGGTCCAGTTTCCGGACTTGGTGCTGATCGTAGCCGGTGGCCCTGAGGATCAGGCGCTGCTCTCGGCGCACGTGACCCAGGGCACGATCTATCGTTTCCTGCACAAGCCGGTTTCCGCGCAGCGAGTCAAGCTGTTCGTCGACGCCGCCTGGCGTCGCCACGACGTGGAGCATGCTGCAACGGGCAACTTCGCGGCCCTGCAGTTGCAGTCGGCCTCCGCACGGCGCGTGACATCGCGCCGGCTGCGCGCGGGCGCACTCGCGCTGGCTATCGGTGTGCTCGGGGTGCTCGTCTGGGCTGCGCTGCAGACTCCCCAGACGGGAGCCGGCAAGCGCGCCGCTACACAGGTTGCGACCACGCAGAGCGCAGCCGGCGCCCTCCGCGCCAACGCGGCTCTTCAGACTGCGCGTCTGCTCGCGCGCGCCGATGCGGCGCTCGCGCACGGCGTCCTCAGCGCACCCCCGACGGAGAATGCCGCCGATCTTTATCACCAAGTTCTGCAGAGTGATCCGACCAATCCGCGCGCACGTGCGGGACTTGCCCAGGTACTCGAGCGACTGCTCACCGCTGCGGAGCAGGCGCTGCTTGCCGAGCGCACCGAGGATGCCGAGCGGCTGACGAATGCCGCGCGAGCCATCGAGCCCGGCAACGTGCGCGTGGAATTTCTCATGGCGGAGATCGAGAAGGAGCACGAGCGCGCTCGCGCCGCGCAGGCGCATCCGGCCGCCGCTGCGCGCGCGCCCGATCAGCTGGCGCTCGATGCGCGCGTGAACAACTTTCTACGCCAGGCGCAGGCACGCCAGCGCAGCGATGCGTTGCTCGATCCGCCGGAGAGCAGCGCGAAATTCTTCATCGACACGGCGCTCGCGCTCGAGCCCGACAATCCCGCCGTCCGCAAGGCGCAGCACGATCTGACGCGGCGCCTGCTCGAGCTGGCGCGCGCGGCGGCGCAAGGCGGCAACCTCGCCCAGGCCGAGCGCTGGATGCAGGCGGCGGCCGCGGAGGGTGCCAGCGCCGATGAGATCGCCAGCCTGCAGCGCGAGCTCGCCAATGCGCGCATCGCCTCGAAGGCGATCGCAATGGCGAAGCTGTCGGATCTCTTCAATCAGCGCTTGACGCAGGGCCGCCTGATCGATCCGCCCACGGACAGCGCCAAGTATTATCTCGCACAGCTGGAGGCCGCCGATGCGGCGCACCCCTCCACGGTGCTCGCCCGCGAGGCTCTCAGCGCGCAGCTGCTGATCGAGGCACGCAACGCCACCCAAAGAAACGACTTCACGGCCGCTCAGGATTGGGCCAATCAGGCGCGCGCGGCCGGCGCGAGCGCCACGGAGCTGGCGGCGGTCGAGCGCAGCATCACGAGCGCACGCACGGCATCGGCGCCGGCGCCGGCGATCGTTCCGGAAGGCTCTCTGCAGCGCGTGCGCTACATACCGCCGGAGTATCCGGAGGTCGAAGAAGAGCGGGGCCGCGGCGGTGTCGTGACCATGGAGTATTCGGTGCGCCCCGACGGGTCCGTCTCCGACATCGTGGTCACGGGAGCGCAGCCGCCGGGCGTATTCGATGCCGCGGCACTGCGCGCCGTGCGCCGCTGGCGCTACCAGCCCGTCATGCACGACGGACACGCGATCGAGCAGCGCGTGCGCCTGCGCATGGTATTCGCGCCGCAATAGAGCGCCCATCACACCGCCCAGGGAATGAAAGCGCGCCTCCTGATCGTCGACACCGACGCCGCCTATGCGGAATGGCTGCGCCATCAATTGGGCGTGGTATTTCCCGATGGGATGATCAATTCGATCGACGCCGAGCAGTTCGTGCGGACGGGCGCGACGCTCACGCGCGCCGACTGCGACCTGCTGCTGCGCGCAGCATCATTCGGCGAGGGTCCGGAAGATCCCGAGGCCACAGGCCTCGAATGGTTACGCCAGCTGCGCGATCGACCGGCCTATCCCGGCGTCATCGTCATTGCCGAGGGCGGCAACGAGCTGACCGCGGTGCGTGCTCTGCAACTCGGAGCCGAGGATTATCTGCCGAAGCGATTGATCACACCCGAGCGCCTGCGCGCGGCCGTGCTGCTGGCGCTGCGTCGCGTGGAGCTGCGCGGCGCGGAGGCGGCCCTCAGCGAGAGCACCAGCACGACGAGCGGCGAGCGCTCGCTGCGCGACCCGATTCCGGGCTACACGATCCGTAAGTCCATCGGCGAGTCCGAGAAGGCCATGGTGTATCTCGCCACGAGTGCCGCACTCGGCATCGACGTGGCGCTCAAGGTGAGCAAGAGCGAGCAGGACGAGGCCAATGAGCGGCAGTTCCTGGCGCGCGAGCATGCTGCGATCTCGGCGATCCGCCACTCCTCGATCGTGACCATCTACGACTACGGCTCGCACCAGGCGCGCGAGTATCTCGCGATGGAATACTTTCCACGCGGCGATCTCAAGGCGCGCCTGCAGCGCGGCATCCTCGAGGCCGACGTGCTGCGCTATCTCGAGCAGATCGCGCGCGCGCTCGACGTGGTCCATCAAGCCGGTATCTTCCATCGGGACCTGAAGCCCCCGAACGTGATGCTGCGCGAGAACGACGATGTGGTGCTCATCGACTTCGGGCTCGCTCGCAACATGCACGGCAACATCCAGAGCACCCGCAAGGGGGTGCTGCGCGGCTCGCCGTATTACATGAGCCCCGAGCAGGCACTCGCCGAAGAGCTCGATGCGCGCACCGACCTGTACAGTCTCGGCGTCATTTTCTTTGAGATGCTCACGGGACGTAAGCCCTATACCGGCACCTCGGCCGTGGAAGTGCTGCAGCAGCACGTGAACGCGCCACTGCCGCGGCTGCCGCGCCAGTACGAGCATCTGCAGGCGCTGCTCGACGGACTGCTCGCGAAGTCACCCGCGGACCGGCTGGCGAGCGCCGCCCAGGTGGTCGAGGCAGTCTCGGGACTGCGCGCGCTGCGGCCCTACGCCGCCAGCACCGTCGTCGCCTGAGCCCGAACGAGCGACCGCCGACGCAACCGCAGCCTCTCAGGTGTGTCCCACGGCGGGCCGCACGCCGCCCACGGCGCTCTTGTCCTTGTGGTACATGCGCCCCAGAAACACCCCGACCAGCGCCCAAAGCGCCGCCAGCACCGCCCCGAGCAGTGCGATGAAAGCTGGGGCCCAGCCCGCGTTGCCGAGTGCGTCCTGAACCTGGCTCGAGATGGCATCGCCGCCGCGGTAGATCGTCACGTCGATCAAGTTCTTGACCTTGTACCGGGTCTCGTTGTCGACGGTACTGAAGAGCATCTCGCGCCCCGGCCGGATGAAGGCGTATTCGCCCACGCGGCGCAGGATCATGACCGTGACCAGCACCGCAAAGGTCCCCGTCAGCGCGAGACCGATGAAGCCTGCGACCATCAGCACGGGCACGAAGGTCACGAGCGCGATCACGCCGAGGCGTTGTGCGATGCGTCCGGTCAGAAACAGCTGGAACACCACGGTGAGCGTCTGCACCACCGTGTCGATGATGCTGAACACCCGCGTGCGCGTCTCCTTGTCGTGAAAGGTGTCCGAGACGATGCGCAGCTGCTCGAAGTAGAGAAAGGTCGTCGCCGTCGCGAGCAACACGATGAAACAGGAGATGCCGAGCAGATAGGGCGACTTCAGCAAGGCGGTGAAGCCCGCGAAGGGATTGCCTCCCAGGGGTCGGTCGCTGCCACCGGCGCCTGCGGTCCCCGCGCCGGAGCCGCGCCAGATGTTGATGAGCGTGCGCTGACAAAGAATCGTGATGACGAACATGCTAGCGCCCATGAACAGAACGCCCGTGTTGCCGATCTGCTTGACGAACAGCGTCGTCAGTGCGGGCCCGACGAGGGCGCCGGCGGTGCCCCCCGCGGCGATGGCGCCGAACAGGCGCTTCGCCTGCTCCTTGTTGAACAGCTCGAGCAGAAAGCTCCAGAACACCGACACCATGAACAGGTTGAGCACGCTGATCATGACGTAGAAGAACTGCATGCTGTGCACGTTCTCCGGGTCGGACTTGAGCACGAGCCCGACCAGGGCAAGTGCAACGGCAATGAAGCCGTAGATGAACGGCAGGAGCACCGAGCGGCGCACGCGCGCAACGAGCCAGCCATAGATCGGCACGATGGCAATCGATGTGACCCAGGTGACCAGAAACAAGTGCGCAACGCGCTCGCGGCCCAGAATCGTGCCCGCCGTCTCGCGCACCGGTCGCACGGCGAAGTAGCCCGCAAAGATGAAAAAGAACAGGATGAACGCGGCGATGACCGCGGGCATCTCGTTGGGCTCGATGTTGGCGCTGCGGCTCAGAAGACGTGCCAGCAAGGATTTGTTTTGATTGTTCATGGCGGTCGCATCATAGCCATTCCGCCTGCCGGCGCGCGAGTGCGCAACAGCTCGTAACGCCTACCCAACTGCACGGCAACCGCACCCCACAAGATGCAGACACCGAAGCCCACGATGCAGGAGCCAGCTACGCGCAAACCCGTCGCGCGCAGACCCGCCTGGATCCAGGCGGCGCTCAAGTCTCCGAAACGATAGACCGCCGTGTCGATCACGTTCTTCGCCTTGTAGCGGCCGCTCTGCTCGAGCACGGTAAAGCACATCTCGCGGCTCGGGCGCGCGATCGCGTACTGAGCGACGCTGCGCACCACCTGCAGCGCCTGGATCATGAAGAGCGTAGGCGAGAGGGCCACCGCCACGAACGCGACCAGCATGATGAGCGGATTGAGCAGCAGACCCACCGTCACGCCGAAGCGCTGCACGATGCGGCCGACTCCAAAGATCAGTATGAGCGCGGAGCAGATGTTGACCGTCAGGGCGATGTCCGCGATCACCTCGGTCCGGTCCGCGACGGCCGCGAACGCCTTCGCGACCAGGTCCGTCTGCAGAAAGTACGCGACCGTGTTCACGTAAGTCATGAGGAGCATGAAGAGCGCCTGGTTGCGCGTGTAGGCGGAGCTCATGAGCTCGCGAAAGCCATCCAAGGGCTTGCCGGCGAGTCCGTGCTCGAGTGTCGAGCGTTGCACCAGCGCACCGGCAGCGCGCAGCCGCTCTTTCTCCCGCATCAGCAAGTGCACCAGCGCGATCACCAGCACGAAGCCGCCCGCAGCGATCCACAGCAGACCCTGTAATCCCACGACCGACACCGCGAGACGCGTGACCAGGGGCCCGGCGATCGCGCCCAGGCTGCCGCCCGCCGCTACCAGAGCAAACAGTCGCGTGGCCTGGGCGGCGGTGAACAGATCCACCATCAGGCTCCAGAAGACTGAGATCATGAAGAGGTTCACCACGCTGAACCACACGTAGTAGGCGCCCGCAATCCAGCGGCTCTGCGGCGCCCACTGAAACAGCGCTTCGAACACGAGCACGTTGAGAAGCCAGAACCAGAACACCCCGGGCAGCAGATGTTTGAGTTTCACGCGGGAGGCGAGCGCGGCATACAGGGGCGATGCGATCAGCGTGCCGATGAAGGTGCCGGTGAACAGCAGCTGCAGCTGATCGACGCCGAACACCGTGGCCACGGTGTCGCGCACCGGCCGCAGGATGTAGTAGCTGCCGAGCAGCATGAAGTTGCACAGGAACGCGAGCGTGACGGCAGCGCGCTCGTGGGGCTCGATGTGTATCAGCCCTGCGATGCGCATAGCAGCTCGCTGGGCGCCCGCGGGATCGTTGTCAGCGGCCGGGCTGCCTCGGCGAGGCCGAGGCGGCAGGCATCAGTGTCGCAAGCGCCTGGCAGCGGCGAGCTGCGCCTCAGCGCAGCACGGCAAGGCGGGCCAGGTTGGTCTGCACCGTCGGGTCGCGAGCCGCGCACTCGCTGTACCAGCGCCGTACAGCTTCGAGCAATGCGATACACGCTTCGCGCGCGGGCTCGTCATCCCAGTCGACCACGTCGGCGGCACAGACTTGACGGCGCATCGGCGCAGCGCGCGCCAGACGCCGCAGGCGCAGCTGACGCAGCGGGCGCACGGGAACGCCCGGCCGGCTGCCGATCTCGTGGGCGATGCCCCGTTCCTTGGCGAGTGCGTAGATCTGCTCCGGCGTGGGCACGGACAACGAGGTGTCGGACTGCGGAGGTCGCACCCACGACTCGCACCAGTTCAGAAACTGCTCGCGCGAGCTTTGCATATCCCGATGAGCGAGAGCTGCGCAGATGTGCGGCAGCGCAAGAGCGAGCGGGGCCGCTTCGCCCCAGAGCCGTTCGCGCACCAGATACTCGATGTCCCCGAGATAGCTCTCGAGCATCTTCGAGCTGCCGTGGCGCATGCGCAGGCGCGCGCGTGCAGTTTCGGCAACGCTCCGGGCCGCGGGATCCTGTTGGCTCTCGATAGACATGAACGCATCCTCTCGGATCAGGTCGGAGCTCGTGTGGGGCCGATCGCAGCCTGTACTGATTGTTCGCGCGCGTCGGTGCCCGCAACCATATTGGCCCAAGCGCTGGCCCATTGCCAGCCCAAGGGCCTATTGACATCGCGGGCTGGAGTATGGCAACGAGCGGCTCGCGCACATCGAGCCAGCCAGCTTGACAGGACAACAGAGATACGGGCCCAATGTGGGCTCGATGGTTGCTGAGCGGCCTTACGGAAGCGAGCGCGCCCGAAACACCGCATGCATCTCGTTGACACCACGCTCTTTTATTCGCCGACGAGCGGCGGCGTCAAACGCTACCTGACGGCCAAGCACGAATGGCTGCGGCAGCATACCGCATGGCAGCATTCGATCGTCGTTCCCGGCAGCCGCGAGCACATCGAGCGCGGGTCGATCTGCTATCTCCGCGGACCTCGCATGCCGGGCACCTTCAACTACCGCCTGCCCTTGAACCCGCGGCACTGGAGCCGCGTGCTCGATCGTCTCGAGCCGGACCTCATCGAAGTCGGCGATGCGTTCCATCCCGCCTGGTGCGGGTGGCGCGTCGCCGAGCAGCGTGGCATTCCGCTCGTTGCGTTCTATCACTCGGATCTGCCGCAGATCGTCGGCGCACGCGCCGGACACCTGAGCGAGCGGGCGTTCGAGCGCTACCTGCGCTGGCTCTACTCGCGTTGCGATGCGGTGTTTGCTCCGAGCCGCATCATGTGTGCGTTTCTGCGCAGTCTCGGCGTGGTGCAGGCTATCTATCAGCCTCTCGGGGTCGATACCGAGCTCTTTCGACCGGAGCGGCGCACCCTCGATCTGCGGGCGCAGCTCGGCCTCCCGCCGCAAGCGCGCGTGCTGCTCTATGCCGGGCGCTTCGCCGCGGAGAAGAACGTGCCGGTGCTGCTCGCAGCATTCGGGCTTCTCGGCCGCCCGTACCACCTCGTCCTCATCGGCGGTCAGCGCGAGGCGCGGCCGGCGCCGAACGTCACCATGCTTCCGTATCGGGGCGACGGGCGGGAGCTCGCCAGCTGGATCGCATCGGCGGACGCGCTCGTGCATGCCGGCACGCGCGAGACCTTCGGTCTGGTGATTCTCGAGGCAATGGCGTGCGGGCGGCCGGTCGTGGCAGTGCGCGCCGGCGCCATCCCGGAGCTCGTCGATGAAGGCGTGGGCGCGCTCGCCGAGCCGTTGAGCGCGCCGAGCCTGGCAGAGGCGATCACTGCGCTGTATGAGCGCGATCTCGATAGCGTCGGTGCAGCGGCGCGCGGCCGGGTGCTGCGTCAGTTTACGTGGTCGCGCGCCTTTCAGATCCAGACCGCCGCGTATGCGAGTCTGGTCGCCGCGCGCCGCATTTCCCTCGGTGTACCCAGCGCCATCGAGCTCGGCTGAGCTCGAGCTCAACGCGTCGCGAGCAGCACTCCGGCCAGCAGAAGCAGGGCGCCGATTCCGCGTGTCGCGCTCAGCGCGTGTTGGGGAAAACCGATCCACCCGAAGTGATCGATGACCACAGCGGCGAGCAGCTGTCCCAGGATGACCAGGGACAGGAACGCCGTTGCGCCCAGCCTCGGTCCGATGACGGTCGCGCTCGCGACGTAAAAGGCGCCGAGTACGCCGCTGCTCCATGCCCAGCCAGGCACTGCATGCAGGTCGAGCCGGCTCGGCCACGGTGAGCGTGCGGCGATCAGGTACGCGCCGAGTGCCACGGTGCCGACGAGAAAGCTCGCAAGGGCGGCCGCACCGGCACTTCCGCCGAGCTGGCCGCGCAGGGCGTCGTTCGCGCCGATCTGCACGGTGAGTGCGATACCGCAGACGAGGGCGAGCGCGTAAGGAAGTGCGGACATGCTCACTCCTGTTCTCTGCGTGCGAGCCACCAGCGACCGAGCGGATGCGACGCCGCGCCGAGCACCATGCGCCAGAAGAGCCGCTTGATGAGCGGAGCCGAGCGCTGCGGCACGGCGCGCCGAAACTGAGCGCTCACGTCGCGGTGCAGGTAGCTCTGCGCCGCGCTGATCAGGAAGCTGCGCTCTCCAGAGCTGATCCGAAACTGCTGCGGTGACAAGCGCTCGACTGTCGGTGCCTCCAGCTGCGCGGGAAACTCGCTCGGTGCCGGGCACAGAAAAGCGAGGTGGGCGAGTTCGTCCGCGGCGGTACGCCCGCTGAGCGTGAGACCCAGCGGGCTCGATTCGTCACGCCGGCACTCCACGGCGGCGCTGAAGCGCACGACGATTTCGGGTGTCGAGCTCACGCGGACGTCTTCAATCCCACGCGCAGGGAAAGCGGCCAGATGATGCGCCGTTCCTCCGCGGGGTTACCCCACGGCGCTTGCAGCTTGCGCGCGAGCTCGAGGACGGGGTCCGTGCCGTGATGCGCTGCGAAGCCCCGCGTGGCGGACCAGCTGCGCACGTAGCCGAGCAAGCGCGGCAAGGCCCATTCCTGTTGCATGTGAAATGAGGGTGGCTCGAGCTCCACATAGGGAAAAGGCAGCGAGCGGTAACCCTCATCGACGAGTCGCCGCTCGGGTGGCCAGTAAGGCCCGACGACATCCCGGTTGAACTGCAGCAGCAACTCATCGAGCACCGCGTCCGGCATGCGCAGCCCCCCATAGGTCCATACCGCGAGCGCGCCGCCGGGCTTCAGCACCCGATCTGCCTCGGCGTAGAAACGCTCCACGTCGAACCAGTGCAGGGCCTGCGCGACCGTGATCAGATCGACGCCACCGTCGGCGAGCCCGCACTGCTCCGCGGGCGCGACGCGATACTGCACCCGCGGGTGGGGTGCGGCGGCGTTGATCT
>Ga0335085_10003774_pt1 | contig 25746 bp, 22 predicted proteins | sample Lox_Sample_45_FD_206712 | JGI IMG/M metagenome (GOLD analysis project Ga0335085, IMG submission 206712) | Soil microbial communities from Loxahatchee National Wildlife Refuge, Florida, United States - Lox_Sample_4.5 | ecosystem: Environmental > Terrestrial > Soil > Wetlands | place: USA...
GACGTTCATCCACTTCTGCGGCATGCACAGCAATTCGTATCCGCTGCACGCTCAGTCAACCATGTCGCGACCGAGGGCAACACGATTGTCCCGCATCCGGCAGGATGTCCCCGCTATCTGTTTTGCGGCTGCGGTGCCAGCGAGCACGTATTCGGACATCCGGTCCGATCACTCTATCTGGTGCGGAACTGGTATCAATTCCCGCGCGCGGCCCCTGCCCAGGGCATGGCGGTATTGTTCGGTTCGCGTCACGTGGCAATCATCGAGCAATATCACGGCGACGGCACAGCTACACTCTACGATGCCAATTCGGGAGGCGGGCTCACCCGGATGCGTCGCGCCAAAATCGCTGGTCTTGTCGTGGTCGATCCGCACGGCGAGCGAAGTGCCGCAGCGCCAGGCCGCTATCACATCGCTCAACAAAAGCAGGGGCCGGGTTATATGGGCTTCTGAAACGTCCAGATTCCTCAGTTTAAAAATCTGAGACACAAGTCGCAATTGACCGCTTCGCGTCGACGCCGCGATGTCTGGTTTGACTCCGCAAGTGCCCGATCGCGGACATCGATTGGCTGCGACAAATCCATTCGATTTATAAGCACACCGAGAGTTATAGCGGCGACGATCCGAAGCTACCCGACCTCCGCGTGCGGCCTCTTAAGATGCTGTGCGGCATATCCGCAATTTTGTATAGCGCCAATCGTCGTGAGCATTGTCGAATTTGGGCAGTACGCGCGCCACCTTTCCAATCGGTCACTGTCGAATTCGTGCTCAAGGTCCTGCACACATTCCTGTTTATGAGGGCAGAGAGAGCACCTTCCCTGGAGTTCGCGGAACAGCAACGGATCGTTGGTCGCGATCTCATGTTGGTCGACTTGGAGCATATCCATGCAGCAAAACAGCAGACTCGCATCATAGAAACGACGAGGAAGCTCTGAGACTTCCGCAAGATTCAACTTTATCGCGGTCTTCTGATTTGCTTGAGCTTGCATAACCGCCTCCCAGATCATCTATCTTTAAAATTGTTGACTATTTGGCAGGTGACGCATTGACCTGGATCAAGAACGTCTCGCGGCGATCGTCTTTTGCCAGGCGAATCGTCCGAAGTCGTGCGCTCCGCGGTTGATCTAGGTCAAAGCATTCGGCAATGGGCCGCCGCATGGTTTCATGGCAGCTTTTGCAACCAAAAGGAGGGTCGCATGTTAGCCCCGCCCAACAGCCAAAAAACCTGGTCTCCGTTCGAAGCTCTTTCACGATGGTGGCGAGATTGGACCGAAAGAGGTGCCGCGTCGGAGCTGAGATGCTGCGCAGAGGATGAGATTGCGCGCATGGCACAAGATGCCGGCGTCTCCGTTACCGAATTCCGCAAGCTCTCCCGATTGGGTCCGGAGGCGGCCGATCTTTTGCTTCGCCGCATGGAAGCGCTAAACCTCGATCCAAAAGAGGTGTCCCAGACCGAACGGCGGACATTGCAAGACCTGCAAAGGGTCTGCGCCATGTGTGAAAGCCACCGGCGGTGCGCGCGAGACCTTGCACATGATTCGGAAAATCCGGTCTGGGAAGATTATTGCCCGAATGCCGAAACGCTCAAGTCACTGAACGCGATGCCATGGTCATCACGGCGTGAGTGGTAAACCGGCCGTCCGCTGTCCGGTGTACGAACAGAGGCTGATCTCGTGGGTCCCGCTGCCCGATCACGGATAGGCGGTGAAGCGACGTTTTGCGCAGCCAAGTCCTATTGACGCACCTGATCCAAGAGTGAAGATGTTGATATTACACGCTCGCCTGGGATGCCGGCGCGGGCAGGAATACCCGCACCTGCTTTTCGGTACACCCTCCAAAAAGGAACGACACAATGATGCTGAAGGCGCTCATGACCGCCGCCGCGTTGATCGCTGCGTCGATCGGGACCGGATTTGCGCAAGACGCCGAAAAGGGCGCGAATGTCTTCAAGAAATGCCTGCCTTGCCACGCCATCGGCCCGGGCGCCAAGAACAAGGTCGGCCCCGAGTTGAACGGCCTTGACGGCCGGCACTCCGGCCAGGCTCCGAACTTCAACTACAGTGACGCCAACAAGAATTCGGGCATCGTCTGGGGCGAGGCGACTTTCAAGGAATACATCAAGGATCCGCGGGCGAAGATTCCGGGCACCAAGATGATTTTTGCCGGCATCAAGAACGAGCAGGAGGTCAACGATTTGTGGGCCTACCTGAAACAGTTCGATGCCGAGGGGAATATCAAGAAATAGCATCCCCGGTAGCAATTGATATCGCGCAAAATCTGCCGGCGCCGCTTTGCCATAAATGCAAAATCGTGATCCGTTAGCATCCCGCTGGCAGCAGGAGACGTCCCATGATCAAAGACATCATCGTCAATCTCAGTGTCGGGGAGCGGCCGGGCCCGGCCGGTGATTACGCGATTTCGGTGGCCGCCGCCTTCGATGCCCATCTCGCCGGCGTCGCTTTTCTCTACGATCCGATCGTCCCAGTATCCGGCGCGGGTTACATTCCCGCCGACGTCATCGAGACACAGGAGCGCGAGAACGCTGCCGCGAGCAAGGCCGCGCTCGACCGCTTTACCGCCGCGTGCAACCGCGCCGGCGTTGCCGCGGAACCGCTTACGCTCAGCGCCAGCCTCGCCGGCGTGGGCGACCAGTTTGGCCCCATGGCGCGTCGTTTCGACTTATCGATTGTCGGGCAAGCCGAACCTGACAAAAGCGCCGTGGAAGAGGTTATCGCCGAAGCCGCCTTGTTCGAGTCCGGCCGTCCGGTGATCATCGTACCCTATATTCAGAAAGATCCGCTCAAGCTCGACCGCGTCATGTTGTGCTGGGACGGCAGCCGCGCCGCTGCGCGTGCGATCGCCGACGCCATGCCGTTGTTGAAGAAAGCGGGCCAGGTCGAAGTCGTCATCGTCAGCAACGAGCGTGGCAAGCGAGACGAGATCGAGGGCGCAGATATGGCCCAACACCTCGCCCGGCACGGGCTAAAAGTTGAGGTCAAGCGGACCGTCCTCGGCGATATCGCCGTCGCAGATGTGATCCTCTCGCACGCTGCCGACGCCGGCGCCGATTTTATCGTCATGGGCGGCTACGGCCACTCGCGGCTACGCGAGTTTGTGCTCGGCGGCGTCACCCGCAGCATTTTCCAGTCGATGACCGCTCCGGTGCTGATGTCGCACTGATCAGGAATCCAGCTTTCAGGGATCAGATATCAGGCATTGGGGTTCAGGAATCACCGATAGGTGGATTCCTGATCGCAGATTGCTGATTCCTGATTATTGTGCCACGTTTTCATCGACCCTCTCCCGTAAACGGCTTTGGAATTGGCCGGAAACGGGCTCGTAATGGGGTACGGTGCCGCGAGGTATCCAGAAAATAAACGACGGCAAGGTCGGAGGAGGATTACGTCCCATGGCGGCTCGATCTGCATGACCGAAATATCGCCGCTGACGTCGGCTGGCCGGCAAAATTCCGCTGCTCCGCATTTGCTGGAGATTGCAGACGTGACCATGCGCTTCGGCGGCATCGTCGCGCTCGACGCCGTCAGTTTCTCCGTCGACAAAGGCCGCATCGTTGGTTTGATCGGCCCGAACGGCGCTGGCAAAACCACGCTGTTCAACTGCTTGAGCCGGCTTTATCGGCAGGTTCGTGGCGACATCAGGCTGAACGGTCAGTCGTTGCGCCGGTGCGCGCCGTCCGACATTGCCGCACTTGGCGTCGGGCGTACTTTCCAGGCCCCTACTCTGTTCGCCTCGATGTCGGTGCTCGACAACGTAAAAGTCGGCTCGCATGCGCGCGGCCGCAACGGTCCGCTGACCGACGCGCTGACACTCCCGTCTACACGCAGCGAGGAGCACAAGTTTGATGAGACCGCGCGCGAAATGCTCGGCTTCGTCGGTCTCGAAAAACTGACACGCCGGCCGGCCGCGAACCTGTCGCTCGGCGCACGAAAGCGGGTGGAACTGGCGCGGGCGCTCGCCGCCAGGCCAGTGCTGCTGCTGCTCGATGAACCAGCCGGCGGACTTAATCACGAGGAGGTCGCCGAACTGGGCACTCTGATCCGTTCGATTCGCGACAGGCTCGGGATCACGGTGCTTCTGGTCGAACATCACATGGGCCTGGTGATGAGCCTTTCGGATCAGGTGGTGGTGCTCAACTTCGGTCGCGTCATCGCCGACGGCCCGCCGGAAGACGTGCGCGGCAATCCAGCCGTTACCGAGGCCTATCTGGGAACGCGGCACTGATGGCGCCCATCCTGCAGCTTCGCACGGTCAAGGCTTTCTACGGCCAGTCCGAAGTCGTCCATGGCATCGACCTTGCGGTCGAGGAAGGCGGCATGACCGTACTGCTCGGCGCCAACGGCGCCGGCAAGACGACCACGCTTCGCGCCATTTGCGGCATGGTGCGCAGAGAAGGTGAAATCATTTTCGCTGGCGAAAAGCTCGACCGCCGCACCACCGAAGCGATTGCAAGCCTAGGCGTCGCCCATGTCCCGGAGGGGCGTGGAACATTCATTGGCCTGACCGTCGAAGAAAACCTGCGGCTCGGCAGTTACACGCGCGGCCAACAGCTGGAAAACATGCAGCGCATGTACGGATATTTTCCGATCCTCGCGCAGCGCCGGCGGCAACAGGCTGGCGCGCTTTCTGGCGGCGAGCAGCAGATGCTCGCCATCGCTCGCGCCCTGATGATGGCGCCGCGGCTCCTGGTGCTGGACGAGCCCTCGTTCGGACTAGCCCCGCGCGTCGTCGAAGACATTTTCAAGATCGTTGAGCGGATCAAGCGCGAGGAGCGCGTGAGTGTGCTCCTGGTCGAGCAGAACGCCAGTCTTGCTCTGGAGCTTGCCGACCACGCCTATCTGATCGAGACTGGCTATGTCGTAGCCTCCGGCAGCGCAAAATCGCTCGCCGACGATCCGCAAATCCGCCGCTCGTATCTCGGATACTGACGGGCCCGCGATGCACCAGTTCTTGCAGCAGATCTTCTCGGGCCTCGCCTCCGGCGCGATTTACGCGAGCGTCGCGCTGGCGCTGGTGATGATCTACCGGGCGACCGACCTGGTGAATTTCGCGCAGGGCGAGATGGCGATGTTCTCAACCTACATCGCCTGGACGCTGATGAATGCCGGACTGCCGTTCTGGCTCGCGTTCCTGATCACGCTGGTCGTTTCGTTTGTCGGCGGCATGCTGATCGAACGGGTGCTCATCCGGCCAGTCGAAAACGCGCCAGTCCTTGCTGCCGTCGTGGTGACGATCGGATTGCTGCTGATCTTCAATTCCGTTGCCGGCTGGATTTACACCTACACTGTTCAGGATTTTCCCAGCCCGTTCCCCGATCGGCCGGTGTTTGGCGCCCTTATGACCACGCAGGACCTGGGCGTGATCGCCGTGACGCTGGTGATGCTGGTGCTTTTGTTCGCGTTTTTCCGCTTTACCTCGACCGGACTTGCCATGCGCGCTGCCGCGCAAAATCCGGAATCGGCGCGGCTGTGCGGCATTCCCGTCGGCCGCATGCTCGCGATCGGCTGGGGTTTGGCGGCGGCGATCGGTGCGACCGCGGGCATCATGGTGGCTCCGGTTCTGTTTCTAGATCCCAACATGATGGGCGGCGTGCTGATCTATGCTTTCGCCGGTGCGCTGCTTGGCGGGATCACCAGTCCGGTCGGCGCCGTAGCCGGTGGGCTGATCGTCGGCGTCACTGAGAATCTGGTCGGCACCTATCTGATCGCCAGCCAGCTCAAGCTGACGGTGGCGTTTGCGTTGATCATACTAGTCCTGGTGTTCCGGCCGAACGGCTTGTTCGGCACTGCGATCGTGCGGCGCGTGTGATGATGGACAAAAGCGCCACCTTTATTGCTCCGGAAACGCTTGCAGGCGATCGCTACGCCGGATTAACCGCCGGCGCCTGGCAGTGGATCGCCGCGCTGATAGCCATCGCATTGGTCGCCGCGCTGCCGTTTGGCTTGAGCAAATATCACGTGTTCGAACTGACGATGGTGATGATCTACGCCATCGCCGTGCTCGGCCTCAACATTCTCACCGGCTACAACGGCCAGATTTCGCTCGGCCACGGCGGCTTTTTTGCCGCCGGCGCCTACACCGCCGCCATTCTGATGCATCGCTACGGCGTACCCTATTGGGCGACGCTGCCGCCGGCCGCATTGATTTGCTTCGTGCTCGGGGTGCTGTTCGGATTGCCGGCGCTGCGCTTCGAAGGTCCGTATCTGGCGCTGGTGACGCTGGCAATGGCGCTGGCAACGCCGCAATTGCTCAAATATTTCGATACCTGGACCGGCGGCCAACAGGGCATCAACCTCGCCAAACCAGTGCCGCCGGCGGGATTGGGCATCGATCGCGATCGCTGGCTTTATCTTGTGGTTCTCGTCGCCCTGCTGATCGCGATGCGGGTTGCCGCCAACATGCTGCACGGCCGAACCGGCCGCGCCTTTGTTGCCATCCGCGACCACCCGATCGCTGCCGCCGCGATGGGCATCAATACCGCGCGCTACAAGACGCTCGCGTTCGGCACGTCCACGCTGTTTACCGGCGCCGCCGGCGCACTCGCCGCCATTGTTATCGGCTATGTATCGCCCGAGAGTTACAGCATCTTCCTGTCGGTATCGTTCCTGGTCGGCTCGGCGGTCGGCGGCATCGCGACCATCGGCGGCGCGATTGTCGGTGGCCTCTTCATCCAGTTCGTGCCTAATCTCGCCAACGACGTCTCCGACGCCGCTCCATGGGCGATCTACGGATTGGCCATGTTGTTGTTCATGTATTTGATGCCGCGCGGCGTCGTCGGATCACTCGGACCCTGGATCAATCGGGCGCTACAACGGATTATGCCGCATCAGACGGCGTTCGACGACGGCGCGAAAGAATAGTGGGAGGACATCATGGCGGCGCAGCGAGCGCTTAACACCGGCCTGTCGGCATTGGGCTTTATCCTCGCCGGCGTGTTGGCCGCAGCGGCCGGACAATACGGACCGGGTGTCAGCGACACCGAAATAAAAATTGGCAACACCATGCCGTATAGCGGGCCCGGCTCGGGCTACAGCTCTATCGGCAAGTCGCTCACCGCGTACTTCGCCATGATCAACGATCAGGGCGGCATCAACGGCCGCAAGATCAACTTCATCAGCCGCGACGACAGCTACAGCCCGCCGAAAACCGTCGAGCAGGTCCGCAAACTGGTCGAGGAGGACCAGGTATTGCTGTTGTTCCAGTCCCTCGGCACGCCGACCAACATCGCGATCCGCGGCTATCTCAACGACAACAAAGTCCCGCAATTGTTCGTCGGCTCCGGTGCCGATCAGTGGAACGATCCTGCGCACTATCCATGGACCATCGGCTGGCAGCCGAGCTACGGCACCGAGGCGCGCATTTTCGCCCGCTATGTGCTCAAGAATTTGCCGAACGCGACAATCGCCGTCCTCTACCAGAATGACGATTTCGGCAAAGACTACCTCAAAGGCATGCGCGCCGGTCTTGGCGACAAAGCCAACAAAATGGTTGTCGCCACCAAGTCCTACGAGACCACCGATCCGACCGTCGACTCGCAGATCGTCGCGCTGCAAGGAAGCGGCGCCAACGTCTTGCTGACGGCCGCGATCCCGAAATTCACTACGCTGGCGATCCGCAAGGTCTATGACATCGGCTGGCACCCGACCCAGTTCCTCAACTCGGTCTCGACGTCGGTCGGCTCGGTGATGAAACCTGCCGGCGCGGAGAAAGGCGTTGGCATCCTATCGGCGGCATACACCAAGGACCCGACCGATCCGCAATGGCAGAACACGCCGGAATATAAGGATTGGCTCTCCTGGATGAAGAAATACAACACGTCGGGCAATGTGGCAGACGCGTTCGCGGTGTACGGCTACTCGACGGCGCAAACATTGGTGGCCGTGCTCAAAGCCTGCGGCGACAATCTCACCCGCGAGAACGTCATGAGAGAGGCAGTCCAAATCCACGATTTGAAGCTGCCCATGCTGCTTCCGGGGATTACTATCTCCACCGGCGCCGACGACTACGCTCCAATCAAACAGATGAAGTTGCAGAAATTCGACGGTAGGACCTGGAAAGTGTTCGGCGACATAGTTTCCGGGTCAGGCGGTTAGCCGCCCGATACAAAAGCGGGTAAGCTGACAACCCCAAGGGAAGATATGATGGCATTCAAGCACAGCGTCGCGACAGGCTTGGCGGCGGCCGCACTCGTTGTCACCGGCAGTCTTGCCTTTGCTGCCGGCCAATATGGACCGGGCGCTAGCGATGCCGAGATCAAGATCGGCAACACCATGCCGTATAGCGGCCCGGCTTCGGCCTACGGCATCATCGGCAAGACCGAAGCCGCCTACTTCAACATGATCAATGAACAGGGCGGCATCAATGGCCGCAAGATCAACTTCATCAGCCGCGACGACGGCTACAGCCCGCCCAAGACCGTCGAGCAAGTTCGGCAGCTAGTCGAACAAGACCAGGTGCTGTTTCTGTTCTCAACGCTTGGAACGCCGACCAACGTCGCGATTCACAGCTACCTCAACGACAACAAGGTACCGCAATTGTTTGTCGCCACCGGCGCGGACCAGTGGAACGATCCCAAGCGCTTTCCATGGACGATCGGCCTGATCCCGAGTTACGGCACCGAGGCACACATCTATGCCCGCTACATTCTCAAGAACTTGCCGAACGCGAAGATCGCCGTCCTCTATCAGAATGACGATTTCGGCAAGGATTATCTGAACGGCCTGCGCGCGGGACTGGGCGACAAGGCAGCGAAGATGATCACCGCCACCCAGTCCTACGAGACCACCGATCCGACTCTCGACTCGCAAGTCGTGGCGCTGCAAGCGAGTGGCGCTGACGTGCTCTTGACAGCCGCCATTCCCAAATTCGCTGCCCAGGAAATCCGCAAAATCTACGATATCGGTTGGAAGCCGACCCACTTCCTCTCCTCGGTGTCCAACTCGGTCGGAACAGTGATGAAGAACGCTGGTTTCGAGAAAGGCGTCGGCATTATCTCGGCGGCCTTCGCCAAGGATCCGACCGATCCGCAGTGGCGGGACTCCCCCGAATACAAGAACTGGCTGGCATTCATGAAGAAGTACAACGCCTCGGCCAATCTCGCCGACGTGCAGGGCGCCATTGGCTACTCGTACGCGCAGACTTTGGTTGCTGTGCTCAAGGCATGCGGCGACGATCTCACCCGCGAGAACATCATGAAACAGGCGGCGAGCCTCCACGATTTGAAGCTGCCGATGCTGCTCCCCGGCATCGCGCTCTCGACCAGCGCGACCGATTTCGCGCCGATCAAGCAGATGCAGCTGGAGAAGTTCGACGGCACGACATGGAAGCTGTTCGGTGAAGTAATCTCCGCGTCTGGAAGCTAAGACGTGATCTAACGAAAACTCAAGCAAACCCAAGGGAGGAACAAGTGCCATGACCAACAAACAGACGTTATTGAGCAGCTTGGCAATGGCCGCATTGGCGCTGACGAGCGGATTGGCGTTTGCCGCCGGCCAATACGGGCCTGGTGCCAGCGACACCGAGATCAAAATCGGCAACACCGTGCCCTATAGCGGCCCGGCATCGGCCTACGGAACGATCGGCAAGGCGGAGACGGCCTACTTCGCCATGGTCAACGAGCACGGCGGCGTCAACGGCCGCAAGATCAACTTCATCAGCCGCGACGACGGCTACAGCCCGCCGAAGACTGTCGAACAAGTGCGGCAGCTGGTTGAGCAGGACCAGGTGCTCTTGACGTTTCAAATACTGGGCACGCCTCCTAATACCGCGGTCCAGGGCTATCTGAACGAGAATAAGGTGCCGCAATTGTTCGTTGCCACCGGCGCTGACAAGTGGAACGATCCAAAGAAGTTCCCATGGACGATGGGCTGGCAGCCGAGCTATCGCATCGAGGCGCGGATTTATGCCCGCTACATCCTCAAGAATCTGCCGAACGCCAAGATCGCCGTGCTCTACCAGAACGACGATTTCGGCAAGGATTATCTCGTCGGTTTGCGCCAAGGATTGGGCGACAAAGCCGACAAAATGATCGTGGCCAGCAAGACCTATGAGACTACCGATCCGACGGTCGACTCACAGGTCGCGGCGTTGCAGGGAAGCGGCGCCAACACGCTGCTGGTGGCGGCAATTCCAAAGTTCGCCGCGCAAGCCATCCGGAAGGTTTATGACCTCGGCTGGAAGCCGGCTTTCTTCATGACCAACGTATCGGCTTCAGTCGGATCGGTGATGAAGCCGGCGGGACTTGAGAAAGCCCAAGGCATCATCACCGGTGGCTATCTCAAAGATCCCAACGATCCGCAGTGGCAGAACTCCGCGCAATACAAGGATTGGCTGGAGTTCATGAAGAAATATTATGCGGGAGGCAGCCTCGCCGACGTGAACAACGTTTACGGCTATTCGGTGGCGCAAACCTTGGTGGACGTGCTCAAGGCGTGCGGCGACAATCTCACCCGCGAGAACATCATGAAGCAGGCGGCCAGCATCCACGACCTGAAGCTGCCGATGCTGCTGCCCGGCATCACTGTGTCGACCAGCGACACCGACTTCGCCCCGATCAAACAAATGCAACTGCAAAAGTTCGAGGGCGAGACTTGGAAGCTATTCGGCGACGTGATCTCCGGATCGGGCAGCTGACGCCGGGGAGACCTCAAGGCGAAAGGGTCGCGTCCGGCATCGCCGTCTGAACCACGAGGCCGCGCGCTCGCGCGTCGGCGACGCCGAGCGCACGCAAGGCAACGAGCGTTAGCGATTGCACCATGTCGCGCTCGCGGCCCGAAGGATCGGGCGCAAGCGGGCCGATCAGACCTTCGACGAGCAGGCCCGTGAGGGTTGCCGCCGCCAACGCTATGTCCTGTTCGGGCAAGTGACGCACCGCCACTGTCGCCGCGATCCTTGCCGCGAATTCCGCCGCGAGCGTTCTGCGAAACGCGGTGCGGACGGCGTCAAGTTCGGCGTCAATCGGTTCGGCAATCGCGGCGAACATCAGCCTGCGGTCGCGCAAGGCGCGCGCCGCAAAGGTCATGATTGCTGCAGCGAGCGCCGACGACGGCCCAGGCGCGCCTGCAGCCGCGCGCTGCAACGCACCAATTTCGCGGGCGCCGATCTCAGCGAGCAGCGCCGCAACCAGATCGGTCTTGGCAGGGAAATAGCGGTAGACGGTTCCCGTTGCGATGCCGGCGCGGGCTGCGACCGGTGCGATCTGGACCGCCGCCATACCGCTTTCACTCGCCAAAACTCGCGCCGCGGCAACGATCGCATCACGGCGCGCGGCCAAACGGCGGTTGACATTCTCGGTCCGGCGATAGGGCATAGACGTCGCGCTGCATCCCGACTCGCGAGTCCGTTCATAATAAATGAACCATAATTCAGTAGAATCGGCAACGCGTTTCAAGTCACAGCATTGTCGTTACGAGGCAACAAGGCGGTCTGAGTTGATCGATTATATTACGCAATACGTGCAATCTTCATGGAACCTTTAGATTTCCATCAACATTAAACAGACTGCTGGCGACATCAGACACCCCGTGCCCCTCTTCTTCTTCCAAATAACTCACGACGCTGAGAGTTTCCCGCAAGGCGAATTGGACTTGCCGCATCGGAACGCTGCCTGGGAGCAAGCAACCGTCACGGCCGGCGAGATGCTGCGTGACCTGGGCGGCAGGTTTCGTCTGGGGGCCGAGTGGCGCATGGATGTTGCCGACAATTCTCGCAAGACCATTTTCTGCCTGCGGATCATCGGCGAAGATCTCACTTAGCGGCCTCGATTTTTGCACTCTCGATCTAAAAGCAAGCGTGACGCCGGACGATACGTCCTCAGCGATTTTTCTCCGCCAGCGACTTGGCGCGGATTTTTGCCAGCGTCGTCACAGGCGTGATCGCCTCGGGATCAATGGCGAGGCGGACGATCGCCGGCTTACCGGACGCCTGCGCTTCCTTGAACGCTGCCGGGAAATCGGAGGTACGTTCGGCGCTGACGCCGAAGCCGCCGAACGCCCGGGCGTAGGCGGCAAAATCCGGATTACGCAAGTCCGTGGCGATGATGCGGCCGGGATATTCGCGCTCCTGGTGCATGCGGATGGTGCCGTAGATGCCGTTGTCGGCGATGATAACGACGAACGGCAATCCGTACTGCACGGCGGTCGCAAATTCCTGCCCGTTCATCAGGAAGTCGCCATCGCCGGCGATGCAAACAATCTGACGTTCGGGATAGAGCCGCTTCATTGCGACTGCGGCCGGTACGCCGTATCCCATCGAGCCCGAGGTCGGCGCGACGTGCTGGCCGAAGCGGCGGAAGCGAAAGAACCGATGGATCCAGGCGGCATAATTGCCGGCGCCGTTGCATATGATGGCATCGGCAGGAAGATTGTCGCGCAGCCACACCATGACGGCGCCGAGATTAATTCCGCCCGGTTGCTCGGTCGGTTGCTCGGTCCAGGCGAGATAATCGGCATGCGCCGTCTCGGCTTGACCGTGCAATCCGCCCGCGATGTCCAGATCTTCGAGCGCGGCCGTGAACGCGGTCGGCGTCGCGTTGACCGGCAGATGCGGGCTGTAAACGCGGCCAAGTTCTTCGGCACCGGGATGGACGTGCACGAACGTCATCTGTGGGCGGGGAATATCGAGGAGCGTGTAGCTCTGCGACGGCAGTTCCCCGAGCCGCCCGCCGACCAGGACGACGAGATCAGCGGATTTGATGCGCTCGACGAGCTTCGGGTTCGGGCCGATGCCGAGATCGCCGGCGTAGCAGGGGTGTAAGGCGTCGAACAGGTGCAGACGGCGGAACGTGGTGCACACCGGCAGCGCGTATTTTTGCGCGAACCGCGCGATCTGGTCGGAAGCTTGCTGCGACCAGCGGCTACCGCCAAGCATCAGGATCGGCGCCCGCGCGGCGCCGAGGAGCTGCGCGAACTTCGCCATCTCGCCAGGCCCAGGCGAGGTCTCGATCGGCGTGAAAGGCGGAGCGTCGTCGACCGCGATGCGCTCGGTCAGCATGTCTTCTGGCAGGCTGACGACGACCGGGCCGGGCCGTCCATTGGCTGCGGTGTGGAACGCACGTGAGACGATTTCAGGCACCCGCGCGGGATCGTCGATCTCGGTCGCCCATTTCGTCATCGATCCGAACACGGCGCGGTAGTCGAGTTCCTGAAACGCTTCACGCTCGGTCATGTCCCGCGCGACCTGGCCGACGAACATCACAAGCGGCGTCGAGTCCTGACGGGCGATGTGGATACCGGGCGAGGCGTTGGTGGCGCCGGGCCCACGGGTGACGAAACAAACACCCGGGCGGCCGGTCGCCTTGCCCACCGCCTCAGCCATCATCGCGGCCCCGCCCTCCTGCCGGCAAACAGTGACGGCGATATCGCTGTCATGAAACGCGTCGATGGCTGCCAGATAGCTTTCACCCGGCACGCAGAACACGTGCTGGACGCCGTGAATGCGCAGCTGATCGATTAGAACCTCGGCGGCCGTACGATTATTGTCTTTACCGCGCATTGGCGTCTCCGCGATAGGCGCAGCCGATTCGCCGCGCCGGGCGTTGTCAGCTTTGATTGCCGCGACCGGCACCGCTAGTCCAGTGTTTTGGCGGTCGGTGAACGTCCTAACATAGCGGCGAAGGGTTGCGGTTCTATGAGCGACGAAGACAAAAGTCAGCAGGCGGTGTTTGCCTTTCTCGCCGATCCCGCAACCCATGGCAGCGCGAAAGTAACGCGCATCGACACCCATGCGGCGTCGGTGTTTCTCGCGGGGGATCGCGCGCTGAAGGTCAAACGCGCGGTGCGGTTCCCGTTTCTCGATTATTCGACGCCTGAGAAGCGCAAAGCGGCCTGCGCGGCCGAACTGTCGGTGAACGCTCCCTACGCGCCCGAAATCTATCGCGGCGTCGTGCCGATCACGCGCGACGCAAACGGAAAGCTTGCCATCGCCGGCTCGGGTGCGCCGCTAGAGTGGGCGGTTGAAATGGTGCGCTTCGACGAGCGGCACACGCTCGATCACCTTGCGGACGAAATCGACGAAGCCCTGGCCGACGCACTCGGCCGTGCTGTCGCTGCGGCCCATGTCAAGACGCCCGCGGTGGACGCCGAAAAATGGATCGCGGCACTTGGCGGCTATATCGACGAGCACGTGGAAGCCTTCGGACAATATCCCGATATCTTTCCTGCCGCCGAGATCGAAGCCCTCGCGGGCCAAAGTCGTGAAGCCTTTCAACGCATTGTCCCGCTGCTGCGCGAGCGTGCCCGGCGCGGCTTTGTTCGGCGCATCCACGGCGACCTTCATCTCGGCAACATCGTGCTGATCGGCGGCAAGCCCGTTCTGTTTGACGCCATCGAATTCAGCGACATCATCGCGTCTGGCGACGTCTTTTACGACCTCGCGTTTTTGCTGATGGACCTTCTGGAGCGCGGGCTTACCCTCGCCGCCAATGTAGTGCTCAACCGCTACCTCACGCAGACGCGGCGGATCGAGAACCTCGAGGCGCTTGCGACGCTCCCGTTCTTCTTGTCGATGCGCGCATCGATCCGTGCCAGGGTTACCGCAGCCCGCCTGGAGCGGGCGAAGACCTCTGACCAAGAATCGATCGCGCGCGCGGCGCAAGCGTATTTCGAGTTCGCGCGGCAGGCCATCACACCTCCAGCGCCGAAATTCGTCGCCATCGGCGGCCTTTCAGGCACCGGGAAAACAAAGCTCGCCCTGGCGTTGGCGCCGGAATTAAAGCCCATGCCCGGCGCTGTCATCGTGCGCTCAGATGTGGAGCGCAAAGCGCTGTTCGGTATCGAGGAGACCGAAAAATTGCCGGCTGCGGCTTACGTTGGTGAAGTCACTGCTCGCGTGTATTCGACGCTTATCGACAAGGCGCGCCGCATTCTCGCGGCCAAGCACTCAGTAATTGTCGACGCAGTCTTTGCGCAGGCGGAGGAGCGGGCCGATATCGCCGACGCAGCAGAATCAGCTAAGTTCGCTCTGCATGGGCTGTTCCTCACCGCAGACCTGAAGACCCGACTGGCCCGGATCGGCAGACGCGTTCACGATGCGTCCGATGCCGACACCGAGGTGGCGCAAGCCCAGGAGCGCTACAGTACAGGCGAGGTCGATTGGACCGAAATCGATGCCTCCGGAACGCCCGAAAATACCCTGGCGCGCGCAAAAGCCGCGCTCGGAAGTGATTGATTGACTGACGCCCGCCCGCGCCAATATAAGCGCGGAGAAACCGGGCTGAGAAAGGCGCGACCATGGCGAGCAGTGCATCAACCGCAACAGGCATTGAACACCCGGAAGAGCCGTCGCGCCGCGATTTCCTTTACATCGCTACCGGTACCGTCGGCGCGGTCGGCGGCCTCGCGGTTCTGGTGCCACTGATCGCGCAGATGAATCCGGATGCTTCAACGCTGGCGGCCGGCGGGCCCGTCGACCTCGACATCAGCAAGATCGAGCCGGGCCAGCAGGTCGTGGTGCGCTGGCGCGAGCGCCCGATCTTCGTTTTTCACCGCACGCCGGAACAGATCAAAATGCTGCAGGATCCCAAATTGACCTCGCAGCTGTCCGACCCGAATTCCCAGCAGCTCCAGCAGGCGCCGTACGCGACCAATTGGCACCGCTCGATCAAGGAGCAACTCGGCGTGCTGGTCGGTATTTGTACGCATCTCGGCTGCATCCCGATGTTCTATCCGCAGCCAAGCGCCTCGACTCCGGTCTCCAGCTGGCTGGGCGGCTACTTCTGTCCCTGCCACGGCTCCAAATATGACGGCGCCGGGCGGGTCTATAGCGGGGTGCCGGCGCCCTACAATCTGCCAGTGCCGCCTTACACCTTTGTCAGCGATACGACGATCAGAATTGGTGAAAATCCAGGCGGCTCCGCCTGGGATTTCGGTTCGATCCGCCAGCTCTAGAGCGCGCCCGCGCGTTTGCATGGAATGAAACTTAGGCGGCCATTGCGGCTTGGGCTGTTGCGCTTGTCGCTGCTTGCGATCGTCGTCGGGGTGATCACCGGCTTTGGCGCGGTGGTGTTTCGAGCGCTGATCGGGATCATCCACAACATCGCGTTCCTCGGTCTATTCGCGATCGACTACGACGCGAGCGTATTCACGCCGCCGGGTCCCTGGGGCGCGTTCATCATTTTGGTCCCCGTCATCGGCGGCCTGATCGTCACCTTCCTGATCACCAATTTCGCGCCGGAGGCCCGCGGTCATGGCGTGCCCGAGGTGATGGATGCCATTTATTATAAAGAGGGTCTGATCCGCCCGGTGGTCGCCGTGATCAAATCGCTGGCGTCGGCTTTATCAATCGGTACCGGCGCCGCGGTCGGCCGTGAAGGGCCGATCATCCAGATCGGTTCCGCGATCGGCTCCACCCTTGGACAGATCATCAACATGGCGCCGTGGCAGCGCATTACGCTTGTTGCCGCCGGCGCCGGCGCCGGCATCGCCGCAACCTTCAACACGCCGATCGGCGGGGTGATGTTTGCCATCGAGTTGATGATGCCGGAACTGAGCGCCCGCACGTTTCTCCCGGTCGCGCTCGCCACCGGCACGGCCACCTTTATCGGCCGCATCTTCTTCGGGATTCATCCGGCATTCGCCATTCCGAACGCGCTGCTCGCATCTCAGGCGCCGGCGTCGCTGCCGGCGCTGCTCCTTTACGCGCTGCTTGGCGCGTTGATCGGGCTTGGAGCCACGGCTTTCATCAGAGGCCTGAGCTTCGCTGAAGACGTTTTCGAGCTTATCCGCAATCCCTATCTGCGCAACGTGGTCGGGATGCTGATTATCGGCATTCTGATCTTTGTGCTGTTTCGCACGGCGGGACACTACTACGTCGAGGGCGTCGGCTATTCGACTATTCAGGCGGTGTTGTCGGGCAATCTCGCGCTGCCCGGACTGCTGCTGTTGTTATTTGTCGCGAAGCTCGCCGCGACTTCGCTAAGCCTTGGCGCCGGCTCCTCGGGCGGCATTTTCTCGCCCTCGCTGTTCATGGGCGCGACCATCGGCGGCGCGTTCGGCCTTCTGGTCAACGCCATAAGCCCGGTCGAGAGTGTCGGCATCACGACATGCGCCATCATTGGCATGGCCGCGATGGTTGGCGGCGGCACCGGCGCTGCCATGACCGCCGTAACAATGATTTTCGAGATGACCCGCGATTATGATCTGGTGATGCCGAGCATCATCGCGGTGGCTCTTGCTATCGGCGTGCGGCGGCTGCTCTCGCAGGAGAATATTTACACCATCAAACTCGTCGGCCGCGGCCATTTCGTGCCGAAAGCGCTGCATGCCAACATGTTCCTGGTCCGCCGCGCCGGCGAGGTGATGGAGAAAGACGTGACGATCCTCGGCGCCGATGCCGACTTCGACGCCTTTCTGCGCCACCACGCCACCGGCGCCGGCTTCAAACACGTGGTGGTCACGCGCGACAACCACATCGCCGGCGTGGTCCGCGTTAATATCGGGCTGCGCCGCGGCGTCGAAGACGCCTATAGCGGCGTTCATCTCGGCGATGTCGCGCAGCGCAATTTCACCATCGCCCGCGAAGCCGACATCATGTTCGACGTGGTTCAACGCATGGGGCGCCGCGACGCCGCCATGGCGGTGGTGGTCAAGGGGCGCGGCCGGGGCCGCCCCTCCGAAATCATCGGCATCATTTCGAAAGAGCACATCGCCGATTCGGTCGCCGAAAGCATCAAGCCGTTCGGCTGAGCGATTCAGATCGCGGCGCACAGCGTCGTTATTGACATCAAACGGCGTTCGGAAATCTAAATAAGCAGCAAGATAATCAGGAGCGCACCTCATGCGCATCGCCGTGCTCGGTGGTGGAAATGGTTCGTTTGCCGCGGCCGGCGATTTTGCGCTGGCCGGCCATGAGGTTCGGCTATGGCGCCGCGACCGCAAGGCCGTCGCCACGCACCGGGCGGCCGCGAACGTGATCGTCGTCAAAGACTTCCGTGGCCGGCACGAGGCCAAGCCCGATCTGGTCACCGACGAAATTGCCGCTGCGGTTGATGGCGCTGAATTGATCGTCTGCCCCGCCCCGGCGCCGGCGCAGGCCGATATCGCCCGCGCGCTCGCCCCACACCTGACCTCCGGGCAAGTGGCGTTTCTGCCGCCCGGCACATTCGGCTCGTTTGTGTTTGCGAAAGCGGCCCAAGCCGCCGGCAATCGCGCCGACGTGGCGTTTGCCGAGACCGGCACGCTGCCATGGCTCACCCGCAAGCACGGACCGTTCGAGGTGGCGATCACGGTTCGGGCGAAGCGGCTGCCGACCGGTGTGTTTCCGCTGCGGCTGCGCGACCACGCGCTGGCGGTGATCGGCAATGCTTTTCCCGGTGTCATCGAGCCATGCGGCGACGCCTTGTCGGGTGCGCTGATGAATGCCGGTCCGATCATCCATCCACCGCTGATCATCATGAACGCGGCGCCGCTCGAATATTTCGACCGCTGGGACATTCATAAGGAAGGCACCCAGCCGGCGGTGCGCCGGGTCACCGACGCACTCGACCGCGAGCGCATCGCCATCCGCGAGGCCCTCGGTTACGGCCCGCCGCATTTCCCGCTTGCCGACCATTATGCGCGTGAAGGCGATGAATGGATGTATGGCCGCGGCTCCCATGAGATGCTCACCGATTCCGGCGACTGGCGCGAACATATTGTGCTGACCGAGCATCGCTACATGATGGAGGACGTGCGCTTCGGCTCGTCCTTCCTGGTTTCCGCGGGAAAACGCGCAGGGACCGCGACGCCGCTGTCGAGCGCCTTCGTCGCCCTCGGGTCCGCCATCTGCAGCGAGGATTTCATGCAAACCGGACGGACTCTTGACGGCCTCGGTCTCGGCTCGCTTAGCGCCGCAGAACTGAACACGGTGCTGACCGAGGGCCTGCGGTGAGCGATCGTGCACTCATTGCCTGCCTGGGCGCCGGCCGCATGGCGCGCGGCATCGCGGTGATGTTTGCTTACGCCGGCCATCCGGTAACGATCGTCGATGTGAAGGACCGCGATCAGGCAGCCTTCGGGACAACGGCGAAAGAAGCGATCGGCGAGGTCGAAGCGACGCTGAGCACGCTTTCGCAATTCGGATTGTTTCCGCCGACCGCCGTCGATCAAATTGTCAGCCGTGTTTCAGTCATCCGCGAAGCCGATGCCCCCCAAACGCTCGTCAGCGCCGCGGTGATCTTTGAATGCGTTCCCGAGGTGCTCGACTTGAAACGCGAGATACTGGCAAGGGCATCGGCCGCCGCCGGGCCGCAGCCGATCATCGCCTCGACCACGTCGACCATTCTGGTCGACGATCTCTCAAGCGCAGTCGCCGCGCCGGAGCGTTTCCTGAATGCGCATTATCTCAATCCGGCTTTTCTGGTGCCGCTCGTCGAAGTTTCACCGGGTGCCGGCACCGATCCGGCCGTGGTTGAGCGGCTCAAGACGCTGCTTGAAAGCATCGGCAAGGTCCCGGTCGTCTGTGCCGCGCGGCCGGGCTTTATCGTGCCGCGTATTCAGTCGCTTGCCATGAATGAAGCCGCCCGGCTGGTCGAGGAGGGCGTTGCCAGCGCCGCTGACGTCGACAAGGCGATCAAATACGGCTTTGGCCTCCGCTTTGCGGTGCTCGGCCTTCTGGAATTCATCGACTGGGGCGGCGGCGATATTCTCTACTACGCCAGCCGCTATCTTACCGGCGCGCTGCAGAACGATCGCTACGCAGCGCCGGACATCGTCGAGCGCAACATGCATGAGGGCCACATTGGGCTGCGGACGCGCAAGGGCTTTCTCGACTACGAGAACCTCGACATCGACGCCTACCGCCGCGAGCGACTGGAGGCCTTCGTTAAGCTCCTTGAGCATTTCGAGATTATGCGTCGCCCGGCGTTGTAGCAGCGCGTTGGGAACTCATTCGTCGGGCGAGTCTAGGTCACGAAGCCGCAGCCTGCATAAGCTCGGGCAAGGTCGTCCGTGCCGGCAGCGACATCAGCAATTCGAAGTAGCTGGTCGCCGGCCGTTTCCGTCGGAGTTGCTTCGGCCGCGGCGCGAACCCTTCGCGGCATTTTCTTGAAGAGCAGAAGCGCCGCTTGTCGGGCACGCTTCGCTGCGGGAACACTTGGCTGTTGGCCGGTGCATAATTGAGATTTGCGTATGTCATGACACCTGCCTCGCGCGTTTTTCGATTGTCAGCATCGCCATCTTTTCGTGCCCGGCGAAGCACTGCACATCGCAGTAGATCAGGCGGGTTTGCGGTTCGCGGACGTAGCCCTGTTCGATCGGGTCGCAGCACAGCGCGCAGTGGGCATCGGCGCGTGGGGTGCGATCGTTGACCAGAACGAACCGGGTGCGGCTCGGATATCGGGTTGGGGTTTGGGACATGACCTGGGTGCTCATGTGAGACTCCATCGGTTCGTCACTACCGGTGTGTCGCTTGAGCTTTGCGAAAGGTTCATGCGGCGCCAACATCGCGCAGACGGCCAGCGTAAATACACCGCCCCCTATGGCCTTGTGAGTTGCGCTAAGTGGCTGATGCGCGGCTTAAAAAGATAGACTTTGCGGGCGCTTAGGGCTCGCCGAGGAAACGCCGTAGCAAGACCGAGCAGTCGGCGCCCTTACGTGCGAAGAACATTCCGCAGTTTCGCAGTCGCGGCCATGTCGACTGCTCCATCGACAATGGCGACGCCGTAATGCTCACGCGCGATCGCCGGCGAGAACAGGCCATCGAGCACATTGTCGAGCACCGCCGCCGGATCGCGGCGGAAGGGATCCCCGTAGCCGCCGCCGCTCGGACCGTAGGTGATCAGCCGGTCGCCGGGCCCTACCTTCTGATAAGGCACCTTTGACGGCAACGCCCGGGGCACGCCGGCGCTGGTTTCCATGGTCAGTTCGCCCGGGTGACCGTCTTCACCGCCATCAAATCCCCACGGGCGATGTTTCTGGCCGTCGCCCTCGACCGAAAAACCGCCCTCGGAGAGATAAGTGAACACCCGAACCGAGCCGACGCCGCCGCGCCACTCGCCCGCCGCCACCACGTTCTCCCGCAACTCGTAACGATCGACCCGCAGCGGCAGATGCGATTCGATATCCTCGATCGGATTGTTGCGGGTGTTGGCATAAAGCGTATCGACGGTATCCATGCCGTCGAGGCCATAGCGGCCGCCGTAGCTGCCCTCGAAAATTTCCATGTGCACCCACGGCCGTTCCTTGACGACACCGCTGAAAGCGATCACGCGCAAATTGCCGATACCGGCACTGACCTGATGCGGCACTGCCGGTGCGAGCGCCTTCATCACCGTGTCCGCAAGCTGATTGCCAGGAGAGAACCGCGCGATCACCGGCGCCGGAAAGATCGGATTGGCGAGCGTACCCTTTGGGGCAACGATCTTGATCGGGCGGGTGATGCCGTCGTTCTGCGGAATGTTGCCATAGACGGCGCTGTCGAGCAGGATCGAGCGCAGCGTCAGCCAGATCGCGCAGTCGACCGTGCCCTCGAACGGCAGGTTGATCGGCCGGTCGGAGACCTGCGGCGACGTGCCGGTCAGGTCGACGGTAAGTTCGTCGCCGCGAACGGTGATGGTGACGGCGAATTTCAGATCGCGGCGCGCCGGGTCCGGATCGTCCAAATAGCCGTCGATGAAGGTCTCGGCCGCATAGGCACCGTCGGGAATGTCGCTGATGGCCTTTCGCATCATCCGTTCGGAATAGTCCATCAGGTCTTCGTAGGCGCCGTGTACGGTGGCGCGGCCGTAGCGGTGCACCAGATCGAGATAACGTTGCGCGCCGATCTGGGCGGCCGCGATCTGCGCGTTCATGTCGCCGACGACCAGATCCGGTATGCGGATATTGTCGCGGACGATCTCCCAAACCGCCTCGTTGCGCTTGCCCTGGTCGATGACCTTGATCGCCTTGAATTGCAGTCCCTCGGCATAGGTGTCGACCGCATCGACGATGCCGCAGCTTCCCGGGGTATGCGCGCCGATATCGAGATGATGCGCGGTCGTGACCGAGAAGCCGATCAGGTCGCCGCCGTCGAACACCGGCACGCAGAACGCCACATCGGGGCCGTGCGACGCACCGCCATACGGATCGTTGTGCATGATCACGTCGCCCGGACGGAAGACATCGCCGCGGGCCTCAAACTTCTTGCGGATGCCGCGGATGTACCCAGGGATCGGGCCGGATTGCAGCGGCGTCGACATCTTGCACTCGCACAATTGCCGCCCTTCGGCGTCGGTCAGCGCCGCACCGAAATCCTCCGACTCGCGGATGATGCTCGAATAGCTCATACGCATGAGCTTGTGGCCCATCTCGATGGCGACGTTCTCCAATGCGCCCTGGATAACGGCGCCGGTGATCGGATCGACCCGGGTCGACGGCTGCTGGCGGCGGTTGGACAGCTTTAAATCACTCATCGCCCTCCCCTTCAGACTTTCAGAATGAGATTGCCGGCGGCGTCATTGATGGCGACGCAGCCTGGCGGAATGACCGTGGTTGAGTCTTTCTGCAGCACAATCGCAGGGCCGCTGAAAGATTCGCCTACCGGCAGCAGATGGCGACGGTAAAATGCAGTTTCGAACGGGCGCAATTCGCCGTCGACACGGAACACGCACTGCCCGCTCCTGACCCGCGCCTGCGCCAGCGTCGACCCTCGCGGCGCGGTCAACTTGGCGATTTTCGGCAGCCGGCCCCACCCCACCACCCGGACATTGACGATTTCGATCGGGCTGTCGGCAAAGAAATGGCCGTATTCGCGCTTGTGCGCTTCGTGAAACCGCGTCGAGATTTCTCCAAGTTCATCATTCCCGATCGAACCTGCCGGAAACGGTATCTTGAGTTCATAGCCCTGGCCGACGTAACGCAGGTCGCCATCGCGGACGAACGTCAGGCTATCGGACTGCAGATGATCGGCTGCGAATTGCTTTTGGAGCTGCAATTCCATCGCGGCCAAATCGGCGTTGAGACGATCAAGATCGACGTTGCCGCTGACCTGGAACTCGGTGCGGATGATGTCGTATTTCAGATCGGTGGTCAGCAGACCCATCGCCGACGTGATGCCGGGATAAGGCGGCACAATCACTTCCGGGAAGCCGAGCATGGCAGCGATTTCAACCCCGTGCAGCGGACCCGCACCGCCGAACGCGACCAGCGCGAACTCGCGGGGATCGATCCCCTTCTGCACCGTGCGCGAGCGGATCGCGTTTGCCATATTGCTGTTGATTACGGTGAGCACGCCTTCGGCAGCGTCGAGTTTGTTCATGCCAAGCGCATCGGCGAGCCTCTCGATGGCGCGGTGTGATGCGCTTTCGTCGAGCTGCATGCTGCCGCCAAGAAAGTCGTTTTTGTCGAGGCGGCCGAGAACGAGGTTGGCATCGGTTACGGTCGGCTCGGTGCCGCCACGACCGTAAGCCGCCGGGCCCGGCACGGCGCCGGCGCTGCGCGGTCCGACGCGGAACGCACCGCCGTGATCGATATAGGCGATCGAGCCGCCACCGGCGCCGATGGTGTGGATGTCGATCATCGGCAGCAGCAATGGAAAACCGGCAATCGCCGTGCTGCGGGCATCGGTCTCGGCAAAGCGGCCTTCGACGACGATGCCGATGTCGGCGCTGGTGCCGCCGATGTCGAAGGTGACAAGCTTGCGCCGCCCGCTCAAAGCGCCGATCCAGGCGCCGCCGAGCACGCCGGCCGCGAGACCGGAGAGAAGCGTCATTGCCGGCTTTTCGCTGACCATTGCCGGCGTTGCGACGCCGCCGTTCGACGCCATCACTCGCAATTCCGAGCGCAGGCCCGCATCGCGGAGCGCAGCTTCCAGGCGCCCCACATAGCCACGCATCTTTGGTCCGATGAAGGCGCACAAGCAGGCCGTCGTGAACCGCTCGTACTCGCGAAATTGCGGCGAGATCGACGCGGACGTCACGACGAAGATCCCCGGCAGTTCGCGTTCAAGGATCGCTTTCGCGCGCTCCTCGTGGGCCGGGTTGAGATACGAGAACAGAAAGCAGACCGCGACCGCCTCAACTGCCTCCGACTTCAGGGCGCGCGCCGCCGCGATCACGCCGGCCTCATCGAGCGGCTCAAGCTCCTCGCCGTGCGGTGGAATGAGCCTGCCTTTCACCACCTTGCGGTGACGCCGCTTGACCAGCGGCCGGTTCTGCCACGGCAATTCCTGCATGATCGAGTAGTGCTCGGCGCGCTGGTGCCGCGCGATATGGATGATGTCGCGGAAGCCTTCGTTGGTCAGCATACCGGCCCGGGCGCCTTTGTGCTCGAGCACCGCATTGGTTGCCGTCGTCGTGCCATGCAGCACATAATCGATGTCAGCCGCTGCGACACTGTTGTCGCGGCAGATTTCGGCGATGCCCTGGATGATGGCGCGCGACGGGTCGTCCGGTGTCGTCGAGACTTTGTGGATAGCGATCTGACCCGTATCCAGATCGCAATACACGACGTCGGTGAAGGTGCCACCGACATCGACCCCGATCGTTTTCATGACGCTCCCGCTTGCATGTTGCCGCTCGTTGCTTTCGCTTGATAAACTGCGCGCTCCTCTCCGGCGGGGCGCCGCATCATCGGCGGGCAAGTCTTAAAATGCAAAAGATTCCTGAAATGCGAAAGATTTAGCGGGCGACAGTGAGAGCCGTTGTCATCCACGCGCCGGGCGCGCCCGACCAGCTTGTCATGGCCGACATGCCCGAACCGAGCCCCGGCCCCGGCGAGGTGCTGGTCGACGTCGCCTACGCCGGTTGCAACTGGGCGGACACCCAGATCCGCACCGGCATTTATCCGCATGCGCGCGCGTATCCGCTGGTGCTTGGTCTCGAGATATCCGGACGCGTCTCGGAGCTCGGACCAGGCGTCAGCGGCGTGAAGGTCGGCGATCGTGTCGCAGCGTTCCTCGAGCAAGGCGGCGCCTACGCCGAGAAAGCTATCGCTCCGGCCAATATCCTGATGCCGCTCCCCGACACGATCCCCTTCGATGTGGGCGCCGCGCTGCCGATCCAGCCGCTGACCGGTTACCACATGCTTCACACCGTCTACGGCATCGAGCCAGGCGAGACGGTTTTGATCAACGCGATCGGCGGCGGAGTTGGCCTGTTCACCACGCAGCTAGCGGTCAAGGCCGGCGCCCGCGTTATCGGCACAGTCGGCACGCCGGGCAAAGAGAAGCTGGCGCTCGACTATGGAGCCGAGCGCGTCGTGGTCACGCCGCACGAGGACTTCGAAGCGGCCGTGATCGCCTTCACCGGCGGCCGCGGGGTCGATCTTGCCATCGATTCACTTGGCGCAACCATGCTCGACCGCACCTTTAACGTGGTGCGAAAGCTCGGGCATATCATCAGTATTGGCGAGGCCGAGGGGCAGCCGTTTAAGAATATCCGCGAGCGCATCCTGCCGCGGTCGCAGACCTTCACCCGCCTGCATCTCGGCCACATCGACGCGGACTCCGAAGCCTGGAAGGACGGCGTGGCGCAGGTCGTGCGCGGCGCCGCCGACGGCTCGTTGAAAGTGCCGATCGCCGGGGTTTTCCCGATGGCCGATGCAGCCGGCATGCACCGCTATATCGAGTCGCGGCAGGCTGCAGGCAAGCTTGTTCTTGAAATCGCGCCTTAGTTCACGGCCTCAGTTCCGAGGCGAGTAGCAACGCATCGTCCAAACGATCGTTGCCCCAAAACATTTCGGTGCCGACGAAAAAGGTGGGCGCGCCGAAGACTCCTCTGCGAAGCGCTTCGTCGGTTTGTTCGCGCAACCGCGTTTTGACGGAATCACTCTGGGCCTT
>Ga0335085_10003775_pt1 | contig 25745 bp, 25 predicted proteins | sample Lox_Sample_45_FD_206712 | JGI IMG/M metagenome (GOLD analysis project Ga0335085, IMG submission 206712) | Soil microbial communities from Loxahatchee National Wildlife Refuge, Florida, United States - Lox_Sample_4.5 | ecosystem: Environmental > Terrestrial > Soil > Wetlands | place: USA...
GGCGTAGAGGATCAGGTCGACGCGGCGCCGCTCCATCTCGGCGGCCGCCGCGCGCGTGTCGGCGGCCGTCGTCTCCTCGCCCGTGTTGGTCAGCTCAGTGTCGACGAGCTCGGTCTCGAAGCCGTGTTCGAGCGCCGCGTCGCCGCCCATCGCGTGGGCCGCGGCGACGATCGAGATCGCGTCGCGGTGCCGCTCGAGTCGCGCCAGCGCCCGGCCGGCCCGCACCGGCGCGACCGGCTCGGCACCCAGCTCGAGCGCGCGCCGCACGATCTCGCGCCCGTCGGTGCCCTTCAGCCCGACCCGCCCCCCGAGCCCCGCCACCGGGTTGACGATGAGGCCCAGGCGCCGCCTCAAAGCTCGGCGGCGACATCGTCGAGCGCCTGCCGTGCGATCGCCACCATCTCGTCGAGCTCGGCCTCGGTGACGACGAAGGGCGGCGAGAAGGCGATCGTGTCCGTCATCGGCAGCGCGCGCGTGATCAGCCCCAGCTCGAGGCAGCGCTTGTAGACGCGCGGCGCAACCTTGAGTGCCGCGTCGAAGGGCGCCGGCGGGTCCTTCTGCGCGACGAACTCGACGCCGGCGATGTGCCCGACGCCGCGGACCTCGCCGACCAGCGGGTGGTCGTCGAACGCCTCGTGCAGCCGGCGGTGGAGGTGGGCGCCGCGCGAGGCGGCCTGGTCGAACAGGCGCTCGTTCTCGAGCACGTCGAGGTTCGCGAGCGCCGCGGCCGCCGCCATCGGATGCGCCGTATACGTGTAACCGTGGCCGAACGGGCCGAGGCGCGAGCTGCCCTCGAGGAGCACGCTCCACACCTTCTCCGACACGAGGACGCCGGACAGCGGGACGTAGGCGGACGTGATGCCCTTCGCGACGGTCACGAGATCGGGCTCGATCCCGAAGACCTCGGCGCCGAAGGGCCGGCCGAGGCGGCCGAAGCCGGAGATCACCTCGTCCGCGATGAGCAGCACGTCGTACTCGCGCAGCACCTCCTGGACGCGCTCCCAGTAGGTCGCCGGCGGCACGATCACGCCGCCCGCTCCCTGCAGCGGCTCGCCGATGAACGCCGCCACGGTCTCCGGCCCCTCCGCCACGATCAGGCGCTCGAGCTCGTCCGCGAGCCGCGTCGCGAAGCTCTCGTCGCTCTCGCCGGGAAGGGCGTTCCAGAGCCGGTACGGCGCCGTCGTGTGGCGGATCATCGGCAGCGGCAGGTCGAAGCCCTGGTGCAGCGACGCCAGGCCGGTGAGGCTCGCCGACACGATCGTGACGCCGTGGTAGGCGCGATCGCGCGAGATGATCTTCTTCTTCTCGGGGCGCCCGAGGACGTTGTTGTAGTACCAGGCGATCTTCACCTGCGTGTCGTTCGCGTCCGAGCCGCTGTTGCCGAAGAAGATCTTCGACATCGGCGCCGGGTACATCCCGATCACGCGCTCGGCGACCTCGGCGGGGAGATCGGTCGCCATCGAGGAGAACGCGTGGTAGTAGCCGAGCCGGAGCGCCTCGTCGTGCAGCGCCTCCGCGAGCTCGCGCCGGCCGTACCCGATGTTCACGCACCAGAGGCCCGCCATCGCGTCGAGGTAGGTGCGGCCCCGCGTGTCGGTGAGGGTGCTCCCCTGTCCCGACACGATCACCGGCGCGTCGGAGGTGAGGTGGTCGTCGAGCTTCGTGAACGGGTGGAACACGAAGCGCCGGTCGAGGGTCTCGGCGTTGGTGGGGGCGACGTCCTCTGTGCGCATTGCGGTAGTCCGCGCGGTGTGCGAACCTTCTCACATAATCGCCGCCGCGTCCATGTGAACATCCGGCGGGTCTCCGTCCATGCGGTGACGCTGCACCACGCGGCGGGGCCGTTCACGATGTCGGGCGGCCGTGTCTCGACCGAGCAGGCGAGCACCGTCGTCCGGCTCGAGACCGGCGACGGGCTCGTGGGCTACGGCGAGTCCTGTGTGATCTCGCCCGATTACGCGCCCGGGTACGCCGGCAGCACGCGCGCCGTCCTCGGGCTGCTCGCGCGGGCGGTGCTCGGGCAGGACCCGCGGCAGGTCGAGCTCGTCGCCGCCCGCGTCGACGCCGCTGCGAAGGGCTACGCCTACGCGAAGTCGGCCCTCGACATCGCGTGCTGGGACCTCTTCGGGCGCGCGACCGGGATGCGCGTGAGCGATCTCCTCGGCGGTACCTACCAGGCCGACTTCCCGCTCTACACCGGGATCGGGGTCGGCGACGTCGAGACGATGCGGCAGGGCTGCCGCGACCTGCTCGCGGCCGGGTACGACCGGATCCAGATCAAGGTCGGGACGGGCTGGCGAGAGGACGTCGAGCGCATCAGAGCCTGCGCCGAGGAGCTGCGCGGCGCCGAGCTCTTCATCGTCGACGCCAACGCCTGGTGGACGCAGGCGGACGCAGCGCGCGTCGCGGCCGCCGTCGACGACCTCGACCTCTACCTGGAGCAGCCGTGCGCGACGCTCGAGGAGTGCGCGGAGGTGCGGCGGCGCTCGCGGCGGCCGCTGATCCTGGACGAGAGCCTCTACGAGGTCGCCGACATCGTCCGTGCGCGCGCCGCGGGCGCGGTCGACGGCCTCCGGCTGAAGCTGACGCGCTTCGGCGGCATCACGCCGATGCGGCGGGCCCGCGACCTCGCCGTGAGCCTCGGGCTGCCGCTGACGATCGAGGACTCGGGCGGCGGCGACGTCGTCACCGCGGCGGTCGCTCAGCTCGCGGCCTCGATCCCGCCGAAGCTCCTCCTCGCGGGCTACCTGCCGAGCGAGATGTCGGCCGAGCGTTTCGCGGCGGGAACGCCCGTGGCCGAGCGAGGGCGCGCGCGGCTGCCGGGCGGGCCGGGGCTCGGGATCGAGGTCGACGAGACTGCGCTCGGCGAGCCGCTGCTCGTGGTCGAGCAGTAGCTCGTTCGCATTGCGTAGCACCGGACGGTCTGCGAACCTGTGCTCGTGAACGCGACCTTCCTTTCTGCGTCGCTCGTTGACCGCCTGGGCGACCGTGAGCTGCTCCGGGACGACCTCTTCGTCGACGGCGAGTGGGTCGCCGCCTCCGACGGCTCCCGCTTCGACGTCGTCGACCCCGCCGACGGCTCGGCGATCGCCGCGGTCGCGAGCGCGACGCGAGAGGACACGCGCCGTGCGATCGACGCCGCCGCGGCCGCGCTGCCCGGGTGGGCTGCGAAGACCGCCAAGGAGCGCGCCGCGGTCATGCGCCGCTGGTTCGACCTGATCGTCGAGGCCGCGGACGACCTCGGCGCGATCCTGACGGCCGAGCAGGGGAAGCCCTTCCCCGAGGCGCGCGGCGAGATCCTCTTCGGCGCCGCGTTCATCGAGTGGTTCGCCGAGGAGGCGAAGCGGGTCTACGGCGAGACGATCCCGCAGAACACGCCCGACCGGCGCCTGTTCGTGCTCAAGCAGCCGATCGGCGTGTGCGCCGCGATCACGCCGTGGAACTTCCCGATGGCGATGATCCCGCGCAAGGCGGGGCCGGCGATCGCGGCCGGCTGCACGATGGTGCTGAAGCCGGCGAGCGCGACACCGCTCTCCGCGCTCGCGCTGGCCGAGCTGGCGGCGCGAGCCGGGATGCCTGCCGGTGTGTTCTCGGTCGTGCCGGGCGCGGCATCGGTGGTCGGCGACGAGCTGGCGACGAACCCGACGGTGCGCAAGCTCACGTTCACCGGCTCGACCGACGTCGGCAAGCAGCTGATGGCGAAGTGCGCCGGCACCGTCAAGAAGGTCTCGCTGGAGCTCGGCGGCAACGCGCCGCTGATCGTCTTCGACGACGCCGACCTCGACGTCGCGGTCGAGGGCGCGATCGCCTCGAAGTTCCGGAACATGGGGCAGACCTGCGTGTGCGCGAACCGGATCCTCGTCCAGGACGGGGTCTACGACGCGTTCGTCGAGCGCTTCTCGGCGGCCGTCAGCGCGCTGCACGTCGGGCCGGGCTTCGACGAGGGGGTCGAGCAGGGGCCGCTGATCGACGAGGCGGCGGTCGCGAAGGTCGAGGAGCACATCTCGGATGCGCTCGCGGGCGGCGCCACCGTGACGGCCGGCGGCGGGCGGCACGCGCTCGGGGGCACGTTCTTCGAGCCGACCGTGCTCGCGGGGACGACGCCGTCGATGAAGATCGCGCGCGAGGAGACCTTCGGGCCCGTGGCCCCGGTCTTCCGCTTCGCGACCGAGCAGGAGGCCGTCGAGCTCGCGAATGCCACCGAGTACGGCCTCGCCGCGTACTTCTTCGCCGGCGACGTCGCGCGCGTCTGGCGGGTGGGGGAGCAGCTCGAGTTCGGCATCGTCGGCGCGAACACGGGCGTCTTCTCGTACGAGGGCGCGCCGTTCGGCGGCTACAAGGAGTCCGGCATCGGGCGCGAGGGCTCACACCACGGGATCGACGAGTTCCTCGAGCTCAAGTACCTGTGCCTCGGCGCCGTGCGGCCGGCGCCACGACCCTGAGCGCGGTCGACGTACCGAGCCGGGCCGGGGGCGGCCGCGGGGCGGCCTTCGTCCAGTCGCTCGAGCGTGGCCTCGCCGTCGTCCGCACCTTCCAACGCAGCACGGTCGCGACCCCGAGCGAGGTCGCGGCGGCCACCGGATTGACGCGCGCCGCGGCGCGCCGCTTCCTGCTCACGCTCGCGGAGCTCGGCTACGTGCGCGGCGAGGGGCGGGGGTTCCGCCTCAGCCCCCGGGTGCTCGAGCTGGGGCGCGCGTACCTCTCGGGTCTGACGCTGCCGGAGGCGGCGCTGCCGCACCTGCGCGAGCTCGTCGCGGGCGTGCGGGAGTCGTCGTCGGTGGCCGTGCTCGACGGAGAGCGCATAGTCTACGTCGCCCACGTGGCGGCGAAGCGCGTGCTTTCGGTGTCGGTGACGGTGGGCTCGGACGATCCCGCCTTCGCGACCTCCCTCGGCCGGGTGCTGCTCGCGTCACAGAGCGACGAGTGGCTCGAGCGCTACCTGGGGCAGGTCGACCTGCGGCCGCTGACGGCGCGCACGGTCCGCGACCGGGAGCGGCTGCGGGCGGAGCTCCTGAAGGTTCGCCGGCAGGGCTGGGCGCTCGTCGACCAGGAGCTCGAGGAGGGGCTGCGCGCGGTCGCGGCGCCGATCCACGGGCGAGACGGACGCGTCGTCGCCGCGGTGAACGTCGATCCGCAGGCGACGCGGTGGAGCGTCGAGGCGATCCGCGCCTCGGTGCTGCCCCGGCTGCTCGAGACGGCAGCAGCGATCGACCGCGACCTCTCGCCTGCACCGCCGCCGGCGCCGCCGCCGCGGCGCCTGCCACCGTCGCCGCCGAGGCCCCGCGGCACCGACTTCGTCCAGTCGCTCGAGCGGGGTCTCGCCGTGATCCGCTGCTTCGACGGCTGCAGCGCGCTGACTCTCAGCGAGGTTGCGGTCGCGAGCGGGCTCACGCGTGCGGCGGCGCGCCGCTTCCTGCTCACGCTCTCCGAGCTCGGGTACGTGCAGGCCGAGGGCCGATCGTTCGCGCTCACGCCGCGAGTGCTCGAGCTCGGACGGGCGTATCTCTCGAACCTGACGCTGCCCGAGGTGGCGCTGCCGCACCTGCGCGACCTCGTGGAGGAGGTGCGCGAGTCCTCGACGGTGGCCGTGCTCGACCGGGACCAGATCATCTACATCGCACACGTCCCGGCCGACCGCGTGCTGTCGGTGACCGTGACCGTCGGCGGGCGCGACCCGGCTGCCGCGACGGCGCTCGGGCGGATGCTCCTCGCCTCGCAGAGTGACGAGTGGCTCGACGCCTATCTCGCCGGCGTCCAGCTCACGCAGCACACGGCGAGGACGATCGTGGAGCCCGAGCGGCTGCGCGCGGAGCTCCTCCGGATCCGCCGGCAGGGCTACGCGCTCGTCGACCAGGAGCTCGAGGAGGGGCTGCGCGCGCTCGCGGCGCCGGTGCACGACGCGGACGGGCGCGTCGTCGCCGCCGTCAACCTCGCCCTGCACACGAGCCGCTGGCCGGTGGAGCTGATCCGGAGCACGCTCGTGCCGCGGCTGCTCGCGGCGGCGAGCGCGGTCGACGGCGACCTCGCCGCCGCCGGCGTCGTCTCGTACGACCTGACGCGGCAGTGGCTCGGCGGCGACGAGTAGGGCGGGCGTGCACGTAGCCGCCGGTCTCGCGCTCGCGTTCACGGCGGCGAGCGTCGCCTGCCTGGTCTATCTCCATCTGGCGCCGACCGGCTACTCGCCGGCCCGCAATGCCGTGAGCGAGTACGGGGTCGGCCGGTACGCGCTCTGGTACCGGCTGCAAGCGGCGCTGATGGGGGTGGCGGCGGCGTGCCTCGCCGTGGCGCTCCGCGACCCGAAGAGGGTCGTGACCTTGCTCGCCGTGTTCGCGGTCGCGCGGGTGCTGATCGGCTGGTTCCCGACCGACCTGATGGGCGCGACCGAGCGGACGGAGCACGGCCGTGTCCACCTGCTGCTCGCCGCGGTCGCCTTCATCTCGATCTCGTGGGCGGCCTCGACGCTTCCGAGCTCGCAGCACGGCGAGCCGTGGCTCGGGAAGGCGATGGTCGTGCTCGCCCTTGCCATGGTGCTATCGCGCCGCGGCGCGCTGCGGCAGTGGTTCGGGCTGATCGAGCGGGCGTTCTACGTCGCGGCGATCGCCTGGCTGGTGCTCGTGTCCGTGCGGCTGCTCTGAGGGCGGGGCTCAGGCGTCGGCGGCGCGGGGCCGCTGCTCGGCGTCGAAGCCGTGACGGCGGAGCAGGTCGACGACCGCGTCCTCGGCGAAGCGGAGCCCGTCGTGCATGCCGAGGCGGTACGCCGAGCTGCCCTTGGCGAGGTTGAAGTCGATCTCCTCGCCGATCCGCTCGAGCAGCGCCTGGAGCCCGTCCGCGAGATCGGTGCCGAGCGAGGCGACGTGCCCGGTCTGCGTCTGCTCGATCGAGTCGCCGGGCGGGCCGGTCACGACGACGCCCGGTACTCCGCCACGAGCTCGCCGAGGGCCTCGGGGTCGAAGCCGACGACGTGCCGGTCGCGCCAGAAGAGCTGCGGCACCACGAGCGCGCCGGTGCGGCTGATCAGCTCGTCGCGGAGCTCCGGCCGCTTGCGGATGTTGCGGTCGTCGAACGGTACGTTGGCGTCGGAGAGAAACTCCCTCACGCGGCAGCACTCCTGTCAGGTGGGAGTGCGCGCGTCCGTGTTCAGCGAGTAGAGAACGACGGGGTCGTCCACCGCGACGCGATCCTATCGCTATCGCTATCTCTATCGCATCATCACCTGGCGCCCCGGAGGTTCGGCGCCCAGGGGGCAGTCAGCCTCGGCTCAGCGGTCGAGGGCTCCGGCTGACAGGTGCGTTGCGCGTAGGGACGATCCGCATTGGGAACACTCCGCGAAGATCGGGCTGTTGGGAAAACCACACGACCGGCACTCGATTCGTTTGTCCGTGGGCTCGTAGGTTGGACGTCTGGCGGCAGGAGGGCTGCCCGCCAAAGCGTGCGCTCGCGATTCCTGGCGGTTTGCCGTTTGCTGGACGACAGCGGTTCCCAGCACTGCCGCGACCAGGATCAGGACATCGTTCAGCTGGACAATGGAGGCATACGAGTCCAAGTCCGCCGGTGTGTTCGCGTGGTCAGCGCGCTGGAGGAGAATCCGCCCGACGATGCCGCCTGCGAGGAGCACCGCCCACCACGCGGTGTGGAACCACGGCACCCGGCCCGTCGGCAAGGCGCACGTGGCCGGGAGATCAGGGTTACTTCCCCGCCAGATGTCGTTCGCAATCGACTTCGGCCGTGCGACGTTCAGGAACGGGACGAACCAGGCGCCGACTGCCCAGCCGGTGCTCCAGCGGAGCTGGGTGATACCAAGGCGGGCAAGGTTCGTATACGCGCGATGGAACCAGGCGATGAACACGACTGCGGTCGCCACGAACCAAGCGCACTCCGCCAGACCGAGGTTGCCTTGGCGCTTATTGGCTGAGTGCGCCTCGGTGTACGAAACGCCTCTCGTTAGCGCCCGGTGGATCACATCGATATAGGACTGGTCGACGTGAATCGCAACAATGGCGAGAACAACCCATCCGAGCAGCGCCACAATCACGAGTGTTGTCAACAGCGAGAGCGGCCTAAACCGCTCGTCTACGAGGATAGAGTCGGTCCAGGGGCTTCCAACCCCACGATCGAGCGTTCGGTGGACAGCTCCGCGCGCCATCAGTGCTGACAGACGCGGGGAAGTGTGGCGTCCATGCGGTCGAGATCAGGGGTGCCCGTGATCGGGGAATACGTGACCATTGTCGGGACCGAGCTCGGGGCCAGGCCGCAGACGATCTCGCCGATGTACCGGAGCATGAATTTCGTCAGGCGTGTCCTCTCGAGCCGGGGCTGGTAGATGCGCATCGGCAGCGTGCCGAATACCGCGGCGTACTGCCGTCCCTGCCACACATAGCCGCCGAAGACAAACGAAAGTTGGGGTAAGGAAGAATCGAAAACAGCGTTCGATGTCACGGCCATCACGAGGACTGGCCTGCTGCCCTGAGCCTGTTGGAACTCTGTCAACAAAGCCTGCCCGAGTTGCAAGTAATCGATTTCTCCGCGGGAGGCGTCGACGCCCACCCCGGGCATCGGAGCGACACTCAGGAGCTGATCCGAAGGAACCCAGCGCTTGATCGTCGGAAGAGTCGACCGAACGAGCGAGCGCGAATGAGCGTCGAGCGGAACAACGAGCACAAGTGCTGAACGAGAAGCCCCGGCAAATGGGTTCGTGCGCTCTCGAGCCGCATGCGCAGACATGTTGAATGCCCCGAATCCGACCCCGAGCAAGACGAGGATGGAGGCCAGGCGCCGACGGTGACGCAGCGAGAGCGAAACGCTCATCCTGCGATCAATCGGCTTCGCGACTCCCTCACTCAAGCGCACGCTCCCCCGCCGAAGGGATCACGCGGCCGTCAGCAACGGCGAGCCTCCGGGATCAGCAGCTCATCGTGCTCGGTCCAACTCCGTACGAGTCAACATCGAAGCACGTGACGACCCAAGGTCTCCCGTTGATGTCGACTCGAATCCTGGAGGCCGCGAGCCCATCAGCCGTGAAGCCGTGATATTCGGCGGCGCTCGCGGCCGAATTGAAAGTCCAGTGACACGAATAGACGACGCGCTTTCCCATCTCAACCATCCCGGTGCCGACGCAGCTCGCAATATGGATCGGCGGCGAACCGGCCGCAGCCAGCGTTCCGCGTATCGATTGCTGAGCCTGCGCAGCAACCACTGACGACGAAGATGACGAGCCCGAGAGGCTGGCCCGCCACGGGTGCAGCAGCATCAGTAGCGTCACCCCGGCCAGCGCCACCGCGATCGAGGAAACCGATACGACTGTCGAGACCTGAACGGACTGGCGCACCTTGCTCTCCTGATCGGCACACCCTCTGACCTGCTTGAGCGCTCCGACAGGCGGCGGGCCGTTGCTGCGCCACTTCCGGACGCAAGATCGGGATGGTCTTTCAGCACTTCAACCTCTTCCCAGCGGGTGGGGATGGCCGAGAGGGCGAAGAGGCACGGGCGCCTTCGATCCGGAGCTGATCGGCGGCATCCTCGACGAGATGCGCAAGCTCGGCTGTCCGGCCGGATCAGGATGGCCGTCGGTCCGACATCGCGAGCGGCAGGTCCCATGGGGCGTCGCTGCCGTGCGTCAGCTGGCGCCGCTCGGCAATGCGCCACCCTCCCGCGGTGCGGACGAAGCGGTCGTGGTACTCGGCGTAGAGCGTCTGCGTGCGTCCGTCCGGGTGCTGGTGCCAGGCGAGAACGTAGCTGCGCCCGCGCGCCTCGTTCGCGTCGAGGTCGATGTCCACGTTCGAGAGGTGGTGCGAGGTGCGCGCGAAGCGGTGCAGGCGCCGCAGCGAGGCGGCGAGGTTGTCGGCGCCCTCACTTCGCATGCGCTCGTCGGGGCCGTAGATCACCGCGCAGTCGGGGGTGAAGAGCTCCGTCACGAGCTCCAGCTCCATCGAGTCGAGCATCGCGCAGTAGCGGTGGAGCAGGCGCGTGATCGCGAGCCGGTCGTCCATGCCGCCGGATGCTGACATGCGCGTCATGAGCATGCGGTCGCGCCAGGCGACGCGCTCGTCCCACTGCTCGAGTGGGAGCAGGGCGCGCCGTTCGGCGGTGACCCGAGCGACGAGCTCCGGTGTCCACGGGTCGTGCTGGCCGCGCTCGGCGCCCATCCGCTCGTACGCCGGCCCCATCCGCTGCGCGTGCACCTCGATGCCACCGCGGGTGTTGAGGTCGGAGGTCTCGAACGGGCCGATCACGCTCCAGCGGCGGCCGAGGCCGTCGCGCACGAGCCGGTCGACGTCGTCGACGCCGGCGACGCCGTCGCGGACGAGGCAGTACGCCTCGCGGAGCAGCGCGCCCTGGAGCCGGTTGAAGATGAACCCGTCGACCTCGCGCGCGAGGCGGACGACGCTTATCCCCGCGCCCTCGAGGATCGCGGCTGCGCGGTCGACGGCGTCGGCGCGGGTGAACGGCGCCGGCACCAGCTCGACCACCGGCAGCAGGTAGGGCGGGTTCGCGGGGTGCGCGACGAGGCAGCGCTCGCGCCCGGGAAGCTCGCCGGCGAACGCCGAGGCGGTCAGGAACGACGAGCTCGAGGCGAGCACCGCCTCCGGCGCCGCCTCCCGGTCGAGGCGCGCGAACAGGTCGCGCTTCAGCTCGAGGCTCTCCGGGGCGCACTCCTGCACGTAGGCGGCGCCGGCGAGGTCGGCCGACATCACGATGCGCGTTGCGATCACCTCGGGACGCTCGTCGAGCAGGTCGAAGCCGGCGAGCTCGCCCAGGCGCGCCCGGATCTCCCCCGGCGCCAGCTCGAGCCGCCGCGGGTCGGGATCCTGCAGCGCGACCGCCGAGCCGCTGCGCGCGAAGACGATCGCCCACGCGACGCCGATCGAGCCCGCGCCGACGATCGCGATCTTCGGCGGCGGCATGCGCGAAGTCTCGCCGATCGGAGGACAATGAGACGGTGACCGTTCACATCCCGCTCCAGGATTCCGAGGCCTCGGCGCAGGCCTACCTGCCGCTCGGGGTGCACCTCGCCGGCAGCATCCCGCTCGGGAGCGCCGAGGAGGTCTTCCTGACCGTCGGCGAGTCGCTCGGCGACCGGCTCCGGCGAGTCCCCGACGGCGAGACAGGCGCCCGTGCTGACTGGATCGTCTGGCAGTACGCCGTCCTCAGCGCGCGGCCCGAGTTCGAGGTGGCGCCGCCGGGAGGCGACTTCTACCGGGCGCTGCCGCGGCTGAAGCTCCGTGAGGGCGCCACGGCAGCCTCGCTCGAGCTCGGCTCGCTCGGCTACGCCGAGGCCGCCGAGGCCTCGTACCGCACGTTCCGGCAGCTGAAGCGCGCCGGCGCCGTCCCGAACGGCTGCCGCTTCCAGGTGTGCCTGCCGACCCCGCTCGCGCCGATGAGCGCGTTCGTCGCACCCGGGGACCAGGCGGCGGTCGAGCACGTGTACGAGGCGGCGATGGTGCGCGAGGTCGAGCAGCTGCTCTCGGCGGTCCCGCACGACCAGCTCGCGCTCCAGTGGGACACCAACTTCGAGTTCGGCATGCTCGAGGGCGACCTGCCGGCGTGGTTCCCGGACGTCAAGGGCGCGGTGCTCGAGCGGCTGATCCGGCTCAGCCGGCTCGTCCCTGCCGAGGTGGAGCTCGGCTTCCACTTCTGCTACGGCGACGGCAAGGACGCGCGGCGCCGGCCGCAGACCGACACGCGGCTCGTGGTCGACGTGGCGAACGCGCTCGCGGCGAGCATCGGCCGACCGCTCGACTGGCTGCACATGCCCGCGGCCGGCGACCCGCACGAGATCGAGTTCTTCGCGCCGCTCCACGACCTGCGCCTGCACGCCGAGACGGAGCTCTTCCTCGGCCTGCTCCATCCGGGCGAGGCTCGGGAGCGGACGCTTGCACGGGTCGCGCTCGCGCACGAGCTCGCCGGCGAGCACGGCCTCGCGACGCCGTGCGGCTGGGGCCGGCTGCCGCGGGCGGGCCTGACCGACCTGATCGCCGCGCACGTCCGCTGCAGCCGTCCCGTCACGACACGCGGCGCCGACCGTGCGCCGTTCGCCTGGCCGGCCGGCTTCGAGCGGATCCCGGCGCAGGACTGGGTCGAGCAGCCCGTCGACAGCTTCGGCCTCCAGTACGACACGGTCGAGAATCACGGCTGGTACCGGAACCTCGACCCGACGGTCGAGCAGCTCGCGCGCACGCTCCGCGACGGCGACGTCCTCATCGACTACTCCGGCGGCACCGGCATCCTGCTCGACCGGCTGCTTCTCCGCATCTTCGACCGCCAGGTCGGGCTGATGATCGCCGACAGCTCCCCGAAGTTCCTCCGAGTCGCCGTGGAGCGGTTCCGCCACGACGAGCGCGTCGCGTTCCGGCGGCTCCATTACCTGAAGGACGAGCGGCGCCTGGAGCTGCTCGAGGAGGTCGTGCCGCCGGAGCTTCCCGCGGACGTGATCGTGTCGACGAACGCCATCCACCTCTACTACGACCTCGAGGACACCGTCCGCTCGTGGGCGAAGGTGCTCCGGCCGGGCGGCCGCGTCTTCGTCAACTCCGGGAACCTCCGCAACCCCGCGGCGCGACCGAACGAGTGGATCATCGACGAGACCGTCTACGTGATCCACGAGCTGGCCTCCGGGCTCGTCCGCACCGACCCGCGCTGGGAGCGCTACCGCGAGGTGCTCGACGACTCTGGCACGCTCGCGCGTCACCTCGAGTTCCGCGACCGCGTGTTCCTCGCGCCGCGGCCGCTCGACTACTACGTCGGCGCGCTCGAAGCCGGCGGCCTCGTCGTCGACAACGTCTCCACGCGCACGATCGAGGCCGACGTCGCCGAGTGGTACCAGTTCCTCTCCGCCTACCACGACGCCGTCCTCGGCTGGGTCGGCGGCACGGAGAAGGTGGAGGGCGTCGCGCCGGCGGAGGAGGCGGTGGCCGACCGGCTGGAGCTGATGCGGCAGACGCTCGACGTGATCTTCGGCGGGCGCAGCACGTTCCTCGCCTGCTGGACGTACATCGAGGCTCGGCGTCCCTGAGCTAGCCTGGCGGCGTGGACGAGGACGCGGCGGCGCGGGCCGAAGCGAGCCTGCGCTCGATCGAGGCCGGGGGCCTGCCCCTGCCGGCGCAGGAGCGGCTGGCGAAGCTGCGGTCGGCGGGTGCCGGCTTCTACACGTCCGATCTCTCGACGCAGGAGTTCCTGCTCGTCCGCCAGGCGGGCTTCCGGCCGGTGACGCAGGTGATGGGCAGCTGCTTCTACGGCATGGGCTGGCAGGCGATGCCCGGCTCCGGCTACTTCAGCCAGGGCTACAGCGGCTTCGGCACGCCGTCGTACGGGCAGGCGTTCGAGCTCGACGTGGAGATCGAAGCGTGGCGCGAGGCGCGCCGGCTCGCGCTCGGCCGGCTGATCGAGGAGGCCAAGCTCGCCGGAGCCGATGCGGTCGTCGGCCTGCGGCTCACGCGCGGCGGCCACGACTGGAGCGGCGGCCTGATCGAGTTCGTCGCCGTCGGGACGGCCGTGCGGTCGGAGCGGTACGACCTCGGCGACGAGCCGGTGCTCTCGAACCTCTCCGGGCAGGACTTCGCGAAGCTCTACCTGAACGGCTACTGGCCGGTCGGCATCGTCGCCGACACGACCGTCCTCTACGTGATGACGGGCTGGCAGCAGAAGCAGGGCAGCTACACGTTCTCGCCGAACCAGGAGCTGGCCGACTACACGCAGGGGATCCAGCACGCACGGCGCCTCGCGGTCGACCGGGCCGCGCGGCAGGCGCACGAGCTGCAGGCAACGGGCATGGTGGGCGTCACGATCGACCTGGCGCAGCGCGAGTACGAGCGCAAGGACGCGAACGACAACGAGTTCAAGGACATGATCGTCACGGTGCACGCACTCGGCACCGCGATCGTCGAGCTGGCCGGAAACGACGAGGAGCCGCCGATCTACGTCGGCCTGGACATGAACGAGGGGAACGGATGAGCGAGCAGAGCGAGCAGCAGGAAGAGCAGTACGACCCCACCTCGACCGCGGGCGTGCCCGAGCACGGGCGCGAGCGGCTCGAGAAGATGAAGGCCGCGGGGTTCTTCACCAGCGACCTGACCGTGAACGAGTTCCTGCTCGTGAAGGCCGCCGGCTTCGAGCCGCTCGGCCTCGTGATCGGCAGCTCGATCTACCACGTCGGGTATCAGCGCGGCGCGTGGACCAGGAACCAGGAGATGGAGGTGCTCTCGCAGGCGATGTACGAGGCGCGCGAGCTTGCGATGACGCGGATGGAGGAGGAGGCCGACGAGCTCGGCGCCGACGGCGTCGTGGGCGTGCGCCTCGACGTCAGCCGGCACGAGTGGGGTGGCGATCTCGCGGAGTTCATCGCCGTCGGCACCGCCGTGCGCCACAGCGCCGGCGTCCTCCACCGCGCCCCGAACGGGCGGCCGTTCACGAGCGACCTCTCGGGGCAGGACTTCTACACGCTGCTCTCCGCGGGCTACCGGCCGCTCGGGCTCGTGATGGGCACCTGCGTCTACCACGTCGCCCACCAGGGCCTCGGCGGCTGGATGCGCCGAGTCGGGCGGAACGCCGAGATGCCGAACTTCACCCAGGCGCTCTACGACGCGCGGGAGCTCGCGATGGAGCGCATGCAGGCCGAGGGCGAGGGCCTGCAGGCGGAGGGCATCGTCGGCGTGCAGCTCGTCGAGGGGAGCCACGGCTGGGACACGCACGTGATCGAGTACTTCGCGGTCGGCACGGCCGTCCTCCCGACGAGCCAGGAGCACACGATCCCCGCGCCGAGCCTCGTCCTCACGCTCAACGACCAGCAGCAGAGCCAGGTCAAGGGGTTCTAGCGCGGACCTCGCGCGCTAACGTCGGGTCGTGGCCGCGGACGCGATCCTCGAGGTGTCGGAGCTGGTCAAGCGCTACCCGCGCTCGCCGGTCAACGCCGTCGACGGCGTCTCCTTCACGGTCGCGCCGGGTGAGGTCTTCGGTCTGCTCGGGCCGAACGGCGCCGGGAAGACGACGACCGTGGGCGTCCTCACCACGCGCGTGCGGCCGTCGGGCGGCGCCGCCCGCATCGGCGGGGTCGACGTCGTGGTCGACCCGGTGCTGGCGCGCCGGCAGCTCGCGGTCGTGCCGCAGCGAAGCAACCTCGACCGCTCGCTCTCGATCCGCGACAACCTGATCTTCCACGCCGCCTACCACGGCGTCCCCGCGCGCGAGCGGGAGCGGCGCGCGGACGAGGTGCTGGACCAGTTCGGCCTGCTCGACCGCGCGGGGACGAAGCCCGACTTCTTCTCCGGCGGGCAGTCGCAGCGCGTGATGATCGCGCGGGCGCTCATGCACGCGCCGAAGGTGCTGTTCCTCGACGAGCCGACGACGGGCCTCGACCCGGCGGCACGCCTCTTCGTCTGGGACCGGCTGCGCGAGCTGCAGGCCGACGGCGTCACGCTCCTGCTGACGACCCACGACATGGACGAGGCGGGTGCCCTCGCCGACCGGGTCGGGATCATGGACCACGGCAAGCTGCTCGCCCTCGACACGCCGGACGCGCTGATGCGGTCGTTGCAGGACGAGACGACGCTCGAGCTGAGCGCGGAGGGCCGCGCGGACGCGGCGGCGGTCGACGCGCTGGCGGCGCTGCCGGGTGTCGCGCGGGTCGAGCGCGTGCAGGCGGTCGCGAACGGGGCCGGACCGCCGGCCGGGGCTCCGGGACAGCCGGGCGCCCCGCCGCCGCCCGCGGCGGACGACGGCCGCTTCCGCGTCCGGCTCTACCTCGCCGGTGACGCGCCGCAGCTCGTGGCGCCGGCGGCGGCGATCCTCCACGAGCACGGGCTCGTCCTCGGCGACGTGAAGTTCGGCTCCCCCACCCTCGAGGACGTCTTCATCCACCTCACCGGCCGGACGTTGCGCGGATGACCGCCGTCGCCGCACCTGCGGGCGTCGGGCGCGCGACCCAGCGCCGCGCGTTCTTCGCCGTGCTCTACCGCGACGTCTACGTCACCTACCGTGAGCTGCCGGCGTTCCTGGCTCAGGTGATCCTGCAGCCGCTCTTCATGCTGTTCGTGTTCGGGAAGGTGCTGCGCAGCCTCGGATACACGCAGCACGGCTACACCGACCTGCTCTTCCCGGGCCTCGTGGCGCTCACGAGCGTGCTCACGGCGATGCAGACGCTCGCGTTCCCGCTCGTGGCCGAGTTCGGCTGGACGCGCGAGATCGAGGACCGCCTGCTCGCGCCGATGCCGACGAGCTTCGTCGCGCTCGAGAAGGTCGTCTTCGCGATGCTGCGGTCGTTCACCGCGGCGCTCGTGATGATCCCGGTCGGGATCCTGATCCTCGGCTCGATCCCGTGGCGCTGGGCGGGCCTGCCGCTCTTCATCGCGGGCCTCGTCTTCGGCGCGCTCGTGGGCGCCGCGCTCGGCCTGCTGATGGGGACGCTCGTGCAGCCGAGCCGCATCAACCTGCTCTTCTCGCTGGTCTTCACGCCGTTGCTCTTCACGGGCTGCTCGCAGTACCCGTGGCCCTCGCTCTCCAGCCTGCGCTGGTTCCAGGTGATCACGGCGTGCAACCCGATGACGTACGTGAGCGAGCTGATGCGGGCGGCCCTCGTCCCCGAGGTGCCGCACATCCGGCCGTGGGTCTGCTTCGCCGTTCTCGTGCCGGCGGTGACGGTGCTGCTGACGCTCGGGCTGCGCGGCTTCTTCCGCCGCGCGATCGACTGAGCCGGCTACCCGGCCGCCGAAGCGGTCATCCGGACCGCGACGTCGTAGCGGCTCACCGACGTCCGCCTCCCGGGCGTCTCGCCGGCCGGCATCGCATTCAGCGCCGCGTCGCCGGCAGCGTAGTCCGCCTCGCTGTCGAAGAAGAAGACCACGAGCGCCCGTTCCGTCGCGGGGTCGTGCAGGACGACGAACTCCGTCGCCGGGACTCCCTCGGGGCGCTCCGAGCCTTCGATCTGGCTTCGCATCTCCTCCATCCGCGCCGTGCTGACTCCTTCGAACGTGACCACACGCGCAACCGACATCAGAACCTCCTCCTGGGATGGGACTACGCGGGCGCCGTCGCCGTTCCGACGATCAGCGGCCGCACGAACTTCGGCGCTTTCGGCAGCTCCCTGTGCTCGACCTCCGCCACCTCGAACCCTGCAGCCTCGATCGTACGGAGCGTCGAGCGGTTGCAGTCGCAGCCGACGACGAAGCGGTTGAAGCCGTTCATCCGGTCCTGGAGCCGCGCGAGCGACGGCTCGTCCGACCGAACGTGCTCGAGGAACAGCAGTCGCCCAGCGGGGCGGAGCACGCGCCGCAGCTCGCGCAGCGCCCTCGGCTGGTCGTCGACGCCGCAGAGCACGAGCGTCGAGACGGCGGTGTCGAAGCTCGCGTCCTCGAAGGGCAGGTCCTCGGCAGGCGCTCGCAGCACCAACGCCTCTGCCCGACCGTCTCGGACGCGACGCTCGAGCCGGTTCAGCATCGGGCGCTCCGGCTCGGTGAGTGTCAGCGAGTCGAGCGCGCCGCCGTAGTGCGAGAGGTTGAGGCCGGTGCCGGCGCCGATCTCGAGCACGCGCCCCTCGGCCTGCGCGAGCAGGCCCGCGCGAAGCTCGCGCAGCCCTGCATTCTCGGCCCTCGCGTTCATCCGGTCGTACGTCGCTGCGAAGAGTCGGCTCCTCAGGCTCACGGACGGAACCCTACGCCGTTGCCGGCACAGGCGCATGAGGTGATCGCCTCATCTTTCGCGGAAGAAGATCGCCGGGCCGCACGTCTGGAGGGGCACATGGGCCTCCGCCACACGCCGATCGCCGTGGCCGCGATCCTCGCGCTGCTGGTCGTCGCGCCCGCGCCGGCGGCCACGCCGAGCACCACGGTCGTGTCGAAGCACTACCGGTACTCGATGGTCGTGCCGGGGAGCCCGAAGTACTGGACCCGAAACTACGCGATCATCTCGTGGACGGTCGGCGGCGTCGAGCGCGACGTGCCCGAGTTCGACACGATCACCGACAGCCGCGTCAACCGCTTCTTCATCATCGGTGCGCGGAACGAGCCCAGGGGGACGACGCTCGACGCGTGGACGAAGTTCTTCACGTCGTTCAACGAGCTCGGCTGCAAGCTCACGTCGTCGGTGTCGTCGTCCTCGATCGGCGGCGGCCCCGCACGGGCCTTCGCCTATTCGTGCGGCGACGGCGTCCAGGGCCGCGGCCTGACGATGCTGCACGGCGAGCGCGGGTACTTCATGCTCCTGAGCTCGTTCTCGCGCCCCACCGCGTCGGATCAGGCGGTGCTCAACGCCGCGCGCAGCTCGTTCCGCTTCACGTAGCGGCTGCGCCCGATGATCAGATCCGCGACGAGCCCCGTCCAGCCCGTCTGGTGCGAGGCGCCGAGCCCCGCCCCGGTGTCGCCGTGGAAGTACTCATGGAACGGCACCAGATCGTGCCAGGCCGGGTCGCGCTGGAAGAGCTCGTAGCCGCCGAACACGGGCCTGCGTCCGCTGCCGTCCTCGAGGAAGATCGCGGCGAGCCGCGCCGCGAGCTCGTCGGCCACCTCGCCCAGGTTCAGCAGCCGGCCGCTGCCCGTCGGGAACTCGACGCGGCACCCGTCGCCGAAGAACTGGTGGTGGCAGTGAAGCGCCTGGATCAGGATGTAGTTGATCGGGAACCAGACCGGGCCGCGCCAGTTCGAGTTGCCGCCGAAGAGACCGGAGGTCGATTCGCCCGGCTCGTAGTCGAGGGTCGCGTGGATGCCGTCGACGTCGATCCGGAGCGGATGGTCGGCGTGGTACCGCGAGAGCCCCCGCAGGCCGTGCGGCGACAGGAACTCGGACTCGTCGAGCATCACGGAGAGGAGCCGGCGAAGCCTCGACTCGTCCGTGATCGCGAGCAGCCGCCAGCCCGCATGCACCTGCGATTCCAGGTGCTGCACGACGTCCTGGCCCTCGGGCCTGTTCTCCAGGAACCAGTTGAGCCGGCGCGTGAAGTCGGGCAGGCGCTCGAGCGTCTGCGGCCCGAGTGTCGTCACGGCCGCGAGCGGCAGCAACCCGACCACCGACCGCGCCCGCAGCGGCACGACCTCGCCGCTCCCCGTGTGGAGGACGTCGTAGTAGAAGCCGTCCTCCTCGTTCCACAGGCCCTTCTCGTTGAGCGCGTTCGCGATCAGCGCGAAGTGCTCGAAGAACTTCGTCGCCACGTCCTCGTAGGTCGGGTCCCGGTCGGCGAGGATCAGCGCCAGCGCGAGCAGGTTCTGGCAGTACATCGCCATCCAGGCGGTGCCGTCCGACTGCTCCAGGAAGCCCTTCACCGGGAGTGACGAGCGGTCGAACGGGCCGATGTTGTCGAGGCCGAGGAAGCCTCCCTCGAACACGTTGTTCCCCTCGGAGTCCTTCCGGTTCACCCACCAGGTGAAGTTGATGAGCAGCTTGTGGAAGACCCGCTCGAGGAACTGCGTGTCCTCGTCGCCGGCGATCTCGTACACCCGCAGCGCCGCCCACGCGTGCACCGGCGGGTTGACGTCGCCGAAGGCCCACTCGTACGCGGGCAGCTGCCCGTTCGGATGCATGTACCACTCGCGGCAGAGCAGGATCAGCTGCGCCTTCGCGAACGCGGGATCGACGTGGGCAAGCGCGACGCAGTGGAAGGCGAGGTCCCAGGCCGCGTACCACGGGTACTCCCACGTGTCCGGCATCGAGACCACGTCCATGTTGTTCAGGTGCGTCCAGTCGTGGTTGCGGCCCTGGAGCCGCGACGCCGGGGGCGCCGGGCCCGAGGGATCGCCCTCGAGCCAGCGCTGTACGTCGTAGTGGAAGAACTGCTTGCACCAGAGCATCCCGGCGAGCGCCTGGCGGAGGACGAGCGTCTCGTCGGGCGTCGCTCCCTCGGGCGTCAGCTCCGCATAGAAGGCGTCCGCCTCCTGCTCGCGCGCGCGCAGCGTCGCGTCGAAGCCGGCCGGAAGGCCCGCCTCCTCCGCCAGCCGCAGCTCGATCGTCGCGGTCTCGCCGGCCGCAACCTCGAGCCGGTACCTGAGCGCCGCCTTCGTCCCCGCCTGCGCCGGGTTCACCGTCGCCGCGCCCGCCACCACGTGATCGTTGATCCCGTCCTTCGGGTACGGCGTCGGATCCGCGGCTCCGAACAGCCGCTTCTCGTTCGTCTCGTTCTCGCAGAAGAGCGCCTCGGGCGAGCCGCTGCCGGTGAGGAAGCGCGTGCCCAGCTCGGCATGCTCGGCCACGAGGGCGCCGCCTTCGAGCCGGATCTGCGGCCTCGCCGGATCGATCCCCCAGGACCAGGTGTTCCGGAACCAGAGCGTGGGGAGGACGTCGATCGTCGCCGCGTCCGGCCCGGCGTTCCGGACGCTGATGCGGATCAGCAGCTCCTCGGGGGAGGCCTTGGCGTAGTCGGCGGTGACCTCCCAGTAGCGCCCGTCGTCGAAGATCCCGGTGTCGACGAGCTCGAACTCCGGGTCGTCTCGCCCGCGGCGGGCGTTCTCGTCGACGAGGCGGTCGTACGGGAACTCGGCCTGCGGGTACATGTAGCGCCAGCGCATCCAGGAGTGGGTGGGGGTCGAGTCGAGGTACCACCAGTACTCCTTGGCGTCCTCGCCGTGGTTCCCCTGCGGCCCGGTGAGGCCGAAGATGCGCTCCTTCAGGATCGGGTCGCGGCCGTTCCAGAACGCGAGCGCGAGGCAGAGCGTCTGGCGGTCGTCGCAGATGCCGGCGAGGCCGTCCTCGTTCCAGCGGTACGCCCGCGAGCGGGCGTGGTCGTGCGGGAAGTAGGTCCAGGCACTGCCGTCCGCGCTGTAGTCCTCGCGCACGGTTCCCCAGGCCCGCTCGCTCAGGTACGGCCCCCAGTGCCGCCACGGCGCGCGGCCCTGCGGAACCTCGAGGAGACGGTCGCGCTCGGCGGTCACGTCAGAGACCGTACTCCTCCAGCATCCGCAGCCACACCTCGTTCCGCGTCGGGAAGCTCGGCACGGCATGCCAGAGCCGGTCGACCGTGAGCTCGCTCACGACCGCGATCGTCGCCGCGTGGAGGAACTCCGACACGTCGGCGCCCGTGAACGTCGCGCCGACGACGGCCCGGCGCGAGTCGTCGACGACCAGGCACGACGTGCCCGGCGCGCCGCGGCCGTAGAAGCTGCCGCCCGCGACGCCCGAGGTCTCGGTGCAGGCCGCGCGGGCGTCGATGCCGGCGGCCCGCGCGGACTCGAGCGTGTGGCCGACCGCGGCCACCTGGGGCTCCGTGAAGACGACGCGCGGGGAGAGCGCGCCGTCGGCGCGGGGATCGATGCGCGCGTCACGCCCGAGGATGACGTCGGCGGCGATCCGTCCCTGGTACTTGCCCATGTGCGTCAGCTGCGCGCGGCCGTTCACGTCGCCGATCGCGTAGAGCCACTCCCGGCCGGTGACGCGCAGCCGCTCGTCGACGGCGACCGGCTTCCCCGGCTCGAGCCCGAGCACCTCCACGCCGAGGCCGTCCGTGTTGGGCCGGCGGCCGACGCCGACGAGCAGCTCGTCGCCCACGACCTCCTCGCCCGACTCGAGCCGCAGCACGATCCCGCCCGCCCGGCGCTCGACCAAGACCGCCGGCACGCCCACGCGGATGTCGACGCCGCGCTCGACGAGCCCCGCGTGGACGAGCTCCGACGCGAACGGCTCCTCCCGCGCGATCAGGCGCGGCGCCGCCTCGACGAGCGTGACCCGCGAGCCGAGCGTCGACCAGGCCTGCCCCAGCTCGACCCCGACGACGCCGCCGCCGAGCACGATCAGCCGCTCCGGCACGCGCTTCGACGTCGTCGCCTCGATGTTCGTCCACGGGCGCGACTCGGCGAGGCCGGGGATGGGCGGCATCGCCGCCGCGCTCCCGGTCGCGAGCACGACGGCCCGGGAGGCGCGCAGCTCGCGCCCGGCGACGTCCACCGTCCGCTCGCCGGTGAGGCGCCCCCGGCCGCGGACGACGGTGACGCCGCGCTCCTCGAGCCAGGGCAGCTGCACCGAGTCGTCGAGGTCGTGCACCACCTCGTCGCGCCGCCTCAGCACCGCCTCGACGTCGAGCTCGCCGGTGGCGGCCTCGGCCGCGCCCGGGATCCGCCGCGCCTCGTCGAGCGCTTCGGCCGGGCGCAGCAAGGCCTTCGACGGCATGCAGGCGTAGAACGAGCACTCGCCGCCGACGAGGCGCGCCTCGACGAGAGCGACCGAAAGGCCGTTCTCGCCGAGGCGCCCGGCGCATACCTCGCCGGCCGGGCCGGCGCCGATCACGATCACGTCGAACTCGTCCACGCTGCCTCCTTCGCTCGAGGCCGTGAACGTAGTCCAGCTCAGTTCACGACGATCCCGGTAGGCGTCGCTCCGGCCGGGCCGGCCGCCTGTGAGAGGGGTGTGAGAGTGCCGCCGCTGACCGAGAAGCCGGTCACCGCGTCGGCACCGGCCTGGACGACCCAGAGCGTGCCGCCGTCGGGCGAGAGGCGAACGTCCTCGGCCCCGGCTCCGAGCTCGCCGGCAGGCGTGCTCCCCACGAATGCGATCGACCCGTCGTCCGCGACCGTGTAGGTGGAGACCGTGGCCGACCCCGTGTTGACGACGAAGAGGAAGGTGCCGTCGTGGCTGATCTCGATCCAGCAGGACGCCTTCCCGTCGTTGCCGACGGGCGAGGCGCCGATCGGCGTCAGGACGCCGCCGGCGTCGTCGGCGAAGCTGGAGACGAGACCCGGTGCGGCGCTGCCCGTGGACGTGTGTGCGTCGGTCACGAACAGCTGGTCGGGCGCCGTGACGCTGAACACGCTTCCGAGCTGTCCGAAGCCCTGCGGCGGCGAGAAGGCCTGCGCGTCGAACGGCGAGCCTGAGGCCGCCGTGAGGACCCCGTGCTTGCCGACCGTGAAGCTGTCGATCGCGGAGGAGCCGATGCGGGTGCCCACGAGCTTGGTGCCGTCGGAGTTGAAGAGCACCTGGCCCGGTGTGGCGTCGCCCGGCAGGGCGACCGTCGAGCCGTCGATGGGCTCCAGGTGGCCGCCGTGCAGCTTGAACCCCGTGTAGTTGGTGTCGCCGGGGCTCGTTCCCGGGCCCTGGTTGGCGACGTACACGAGCTTGCCGCTCACGGCGATGCTGACCGGGTTCACGCCGCCCGAGGAGACCGGCGAGTCGTCGGCCGGGTCGAGCGAGCCGTTGTGCTTGATCTTGAGCACCGAGATCTGGTTGCTGCCCGCGTCGACGGCGAGCAGGTACTTGCCGTCGTCGCTCAGCTGGAGGGCGCCCTGCGATGCCGTTCCGTGTCCGGTTCCGGCACCGCCGGCCGGGAACGGCGAGCCCGGCATCGGCGTCAGCGAGCCGTCGGCGTGGCGGTCGAAGCCGGCGACGGTGTTGGTGCCGGCCGTGTTGTCGTTGACGTAGACGTGGCCGACGACGTCCTTCGACGGCTTGGCGAAGCCGCTGCCGACGACGGTGACCGCGACGGCCAGGGCGCCGAGCATGGCGAGCGCGACCTTCTTCATTCGAGACCTCCTGGGACTGCCGGGGCCGATTCCCCGCACGCCGGCCACGCTCGCAGCAACCGCTGACGCGCCTGTTTCGCGTATCTGAACGTTCTCTGAACTACGCGAGCAGGCGCTCGACGGCGGCGCGGAACGCGGCCGGCTGCTCCAGCCACGGGAAGTGGCCGCAGTCGGGGATCGCCTCGACGCGGGCGCCGGGGATCAGCGCTGCCGTCGCCTGCGTCGCGTGCAGCGGCATCGGGTCGCTCTCGCCGTGGACGAAGAGCGCCGGGAGCGCGACGTCGGGCAAGCCCGCTTCAAGCGTCCGCCGCTTGAAATGCTCCCCGATCGAGCGGTTGACCTCGATCGACGCCTGAACTCCGACGCGGCTCGGGACGAGCTCGACCTCTTCCGGGCGCGCGAACCAGCGCGGCCAGAGCAGGCCGAACCGTTCGACGAGCTCCGCCTCGGTGACCCGCCCGTCGCGCCGGCGCTGCTCGATCTCCTCGATCCGCGCGCGCTGTCGAGGAGTCAGGTCTCGGCGCATCGTCGCCTCGGCCTCGGGAAACGCCGAGGCGTCGGCGCCGAGGGGGTCGATCAGGAGCAGGCCTTCGAGCCGTTCGGGCGCCGCCAGCGCGAGGTGCATCGCGAGGTGGCCGCCCCAGGAGTGCCCGATCGCCCACGCGCGCTCGAGCCCGAACCGGTCGAGCACGGCGACCGCGTCGGCGACGTGCGTCTCGATCGTGTACGGCGGCACGCCGCCCGACGGCGGCGTCCCGCGCTGCGTGTAACGGAACGTCTCGAAGAGGCCGTCGAGTGCAGCGGCGCACTCGCCGAGGTAGTCCGGAATCGCCGCGCCGCCGTGGAGGAGCAGCGCCGGCCGGCCCGACCCGCCTCGGTGCCCGCGGAGGAGCCCGCCGTCGACGGGAATCTCGAACGACACGCTCTTCACGGGCATAGGATCGCGCAATGACCTACGACGAGGTGCTGGCACACCGGATCCGCGAGCTCCTCGCGGACGAGCAAAACCTCATCGAGAAGAAGATGTTCGGCGGGCTCGCGTTCCTGGTGGGCGGCAACATGGCGGTCGCGGCGAGCGGGCAGGGCGGCATCCTGGTGCGCGTCGACCCGGACGAGGGCGAGAAGCTCGTCGCGAAGGGGCCGGCGAAGCCGATGGAGATGCGCGGGCGCGAGATGACCGGCTGGCTGCGCGTCGACGACGCCGACGTGTCGACGAAGCGGCAGCTCGAGCGGTGGGTCGGACTCGGCGCCGCCTACGCGCGCTCGCTGCCGCCGAAGTAGCGCGCGACTACGTCGAGAGCAGGACGCGCGGCGAGTCGCTCGCGGTCACGACCCACCCGTCGTACTCCTCCAGGTCGGCCGGCGCGTTCATGCGGACATGTGCGCTCCCGGCGCGCCCGGTCTGGAAGACGCCGCACGGCACCGCGAGCTTGCCGTGCTCGGTCAGGTAGAGCTCGTAGCTCCCTTCGCGGGAGAGCGCCGGAAGCGACTTGACGGTGAACTCGATCGGCCGGTTGCCCTCGCCGTCGGCCTTGCCGACCACGATCGTCCCGTGGGCCGTTGCGGCGGCGCCGACGCCGTGCATGGGCCGGACGAAGCCGGCACGGAAGCCCGAGCCGCCGCCGGTGCCGACCACGAGCGCCGTCCCGACGCCGAGCACCGCCGAGAACGCGGCCGCGAACGCGAGTGCCACCGCCGCGCGCACGCGGACCGGCCGCCGCACCCGGAGGGGCGCGCGCAGAGGTTGTGCGAACGCGGGCGGCGGGTCGGACGCGAGCAGGAGCTCGTGGATCCGCCGCAGCTCGTCGAGCTCCTCCGGCGTTCCCTCGCTGCCGACGAGGTCGTCGAAATCCCTGTTCATTGCAGATCCTCCCTGAGCGCCGCCGCGAGCCGCTTCAGTGCCGCGCGCGTCCGCGTCTTGACCGTCCCGAGCGGCAGGTCGAGCTGCTCGGCGATCTCGCTCTGCGACAGCTCGCCCCAGTAGGCGAGCTCGACTGGGCGGCGCTGGTGGTCGGGGAGCGTCTCGAGCGCGCGGTGCACGAGGAACGAGCGCCACGACTGCTCGACCTGCTCGGCCGGCCCCGGCTCGAGCGACGGCTCGTCGAACGGCTCGGCTGCCGGCTCGGGGCGCTTGCGCCAGCGGCTCGTGATCGCGTTGCGGGCGACCGTGTACACCCACGGCGCCCCGGGGCCGAGCTCCGGGCGGTAGGTGCGCGCGGCGCGCCAGATCGATGCGAAGGCCTCCTGCGTCGCGTCCTCCGCGCGGCCGCGGTCGCGCAGGCGGTTGACGGCGAGGCCGAGGATCGCGCGCGAGGAGCGGTTGTG